>JGI20214J51088_10000117_pt1 | contig 55156 bp, 43 predicted proteins | sample WetSurMetagenome_FD_51088 | JGI IMG/M metagenome (IMG submission 51088) | reverse complement strand
ACGCCCTGAGGCACAAGATCCTAAGTCTTGCTCGGCTACCAATTACGACACATCCGCGTGAAAGAGACCGCAAAAGTAGTAAATATTACGATTCAAAAAAATGGATGTCTTTTTTTACTTTCTGAGTTCAAAATTCTTTCCGAGGTATACTTTTCTTACCTGTTCATCATCAGCAAGTTGTGCGGCTGTACCCTGCTTAAGAATCTTACCTTCAAAAAGAAGATATGCCCGGTCTGTAATGGAAAGGGTTTCATGAACATTATGGTCAGTGATGAGGATACCTATATTTTTATCTTTTAAGTGAGCCACTATTCCCTGGATATCTTCAACGGCTATGGGGTCCACACCGGCAAACGGCTCATCGAGCAATATAAAATTTGGTTTAAGTGCAAGAGCCCTGGCAATCTCAGTGCGTCGTCTTTCACCTCCTGAAAGCTGAATGCCCAGACTGCGTCGTATCTTCTGAAGCCCGAACTCGTTAAGAAGTGTTTCAAGCCTCTCGTTACGTTCGTCTTTTGTCATCTCAGCCAGCTCCATCACTGACATTATATTATCTTCAACGCTCATCTGCCTGAAAACAGATGCCTCCTGTGCAAGGTATCCTATACCCAGCCTCGCCCTTCTGTACATAGGGTGATAGGTTATTTCAAGATCATCAAGGAATATCTGGCCGGCATTGGCCTTGATAAGACCTACTATCATGTAAAATGTTGTGGTCTTTCCGGCTCCGTTTGGCCCCAGCAGACCCACAATCTCACCCTGCTCTACCTCTACAGACACCTCGTTTACTACCGTACGTGTCTTGTATTTTTTTACCAGATTATTTGTATAGAGTTTCATTTTACAATTTTATTCAACTGATTTCATTTAGCGCTTACTCCTGCCGCTTTCTCTTTTTCTCTTTTTCTCACAACGCCGGCAACAATAAGTATACTTACTTCATAAAGAAGCAACAATGGTATTGCAACCAGGGTCTGGCTGAATACATCAGGAGGGGTTATTATGGCAGCAATAATAAGAATAACAACAATGGAGTGTTTCCTGTATTGCCTCATGAACTTTGGAGTAATAATTCCTATCCGCGCAAGGAAATAGGCCACAATGGGCAGCTCAAATGATACCCCCGATGCAAGCGCTACCGAAGATACTGTGCCTATATATGATTTTATATTTATCTGATTATGTACAAGATCACTGACACTGTAGGTCCCGAGGAAGTTAAGTGAAAGCGGCACAATAACAAAATAACCAAACACCACGCCCAGCATGAACAGGAAGGAGGCTGCCAGAACGGCACCCCGGGCATTCTTACGTTCCTTATCATGCAGTGCAGGTCTGAAAAACTTCCAGAACTCCCAGAAAACATACGGGAATGCAAGAATGACACCTGCAATAAGCGATATATTAATATGAGTGGTAAACTGCCCTGACATCTTTATGCTTATAAGATCAATAGGCTTTTGATTTATGCATAATGCAGGCGAATGAATTAAATCAGCAAGCCTGCAAAGCAACCTGTTTGTTATAAAACCAGGCCCGTTGGGTGCAAGTATAATGCTGTCAAAGATGATCTTCTTAAAAATGAATGCCAGAACGGCAAAGAAAACTATCGCCACTATTGATCTTATGATGTGCCACCTGAGCTCTTCCAGGTGCTCAAGAAAGGTCATTTCCCTGTCTTCATCTTTTTTTCTTTTTCCAAACATAGGAAATATATATTTCCGGGTGTGTAAAGATGCTAATTCTTATTTATTCATACAAGTGTCAATAACAATAGAGTATGGTACGAAAATTGATTAAAATATTTGCTTAATAGTCAGATTTGAGTTAATTTTGATAATAGGGTAACCAATTTAAGATATTTAAGGAATTAATTATCTGCCTTCTCTGTGGCAACATTTTTTGCATTAGGGGGAAGAGGGGGATATGAAATGTATATAGATAAATCCATACGCGATCATTTAAAACGTTATTTTGGCTTTGACACATTCAAAGGTAATCAGGATGAGATTATCAGGAATGTTCTTGAAGGCAGGGATACTTTTGTACTGATGCCCACAGGGGGAGGTAAGTCTTTGTGCTATCAGCTGCCGGCCGTTATGATGGAGGGGACAGCTGTTGTCATATCTCCGCTTATTGCTCTCATGAAGAACCAGGTGGATGCAATGCGTAACTTCAACACTACTGATGACGTTGCTCATTTTTTAAACTCATCCCTTACCAAAGGTGCTATAGCTAAAGTCAGACAGGATGTGCAATCAGGCACCACAAAACTACTTTATGTGGCCCCTGAGTCATTAACCAAAGAGGAAAATATAGATTTCCTCAAGAGTGTCAAGGTATCTTTCTTTGCAGTTGATGAGGCGCATTGCATCTCTGAATGGGGACACGATTTCCGCCCGGAATACCGTCGCATAAGACCTATCATTGATAATATTGGAAGGTCACCAATAATTGCCCTTACTGCAACGGCAACACCCAAAGTGCAGCACGATATCCAGAAAAACCTCGGAATACTTGATGCAAATATTTATAAGTCATCATTCAACAGGCCAAACCTTTATTATGAGGTTAAACCCAAACAGGATGCGGCAAGGGAGATAATAAAATATATAAAGAATAACCCAGGCAAATCGGGTATTATTTATTGCCTCAGTCGCAAAAAGGTTGAAGAGCTGGCTGAGACGCTGAAGGTAAACGACATAAAGGCCCTTGCCTATCATGCGGGCATGGACTCTGCAACGCGCTCTGCCAACCAGGACAAGTTCCTTATGGAAGAAGTCGATGTCATTGTAGCCACTATTGCTTTCGGGATGGGTATAGATAAGCCCGACGTGAGATATGTCATTCACTATGACATGCCGAAGAGCCTCGAGGGTTACTACCAGGAGACGGGCCGTGCCGGCCGCGACGGAGGTGAAGGACGCTGCATCGCCTATTACAGCTATGATGATATTGTGAAGCTTGAAAAATTCATGCAGGGTAAACCAATTGCCGAGCAGGAGATAGGTAAACAGTTACTGCTTGAGACTGTGTCATATGCCGAGTCCTCAACATGCAGAAGGAAAATTCTTCTTCATTATTTTGGTGAAGAGTATGAACCTGAAAATTGCGAGGCTTGTGACAACTGCCTGCATCCCAAGACTCAGTTTGAAGGTATGGAATATGTTGTAAATGTTATTGAAACCGTAATTGCTGTTAAGGAAAAACACAAAGCCGAACATATTGCCAAGATACTTGCAGGAGTGATGAACTCGGCTATTAAATCATACAAACATCATAAACTTGAAACGTTTGGCATTGATGAAGAGAAGGATGAGAAGTTCTGGAATATGGTCATACGCCATGCCCTTATTGAAAAGCTTCTTTCAAAAGACATCGAGAATTATGGATTGCTTGGGGTGACTCCCAAAGGACATGCGTTTATTGAAAATCCTTATTCTTTCATGCTTACCGAGGATCATGACTATACCGAAACTGATGATGAAGAAGCCTCGTTTGGTGCCCGTACCGCAGCTGCCGATGAAGAACTGCTGAGCATACTTAAAGACCTGAGAAAAAAAATTGCAAAACAGGCTAATCAGCCGCCATTTAATATCTTCCAGGATCCCTCACTCGAGGAGATGGCAATACAGTACCCGATTACAATTGAAGAGCTTCAGAATATTACAGGCATAGGAGCGGGGAAAGCACAACGTTATGGTGCCGAGGTGGTGAAAGTGATTAAACAATATGTTGACGATAAGGAGATTCTCAGGCCGCAGGATATGATTGTAAAATCTGTTGTAAACAAGTCGGGATTGAAAGTATATATCATCCAGAGCATTGACAGAAAGATGCCTCTTGACGACATTGCTGAAGCCAAAGGACTTGATCCAGAAGACCTGCTCTCTGAAATTGAGGCAATTGTAAGCTCTGGCACAAAACTTAACATCGATTACTATGTCAACATGTCAATTGATGAGGACCGCCAGCATGACATCTACTCTTTCTTTATGGATGAAGCGCAGACCGGGACAGTGGAGGAAGCAATAAATGAGTTGGGAGGTGAGTTCGAAGAAGAAGAGATACGCCTTATGCGCATCAAGGTTCTCTCAGAGGGTAATTGATACTGCTCTCAGCGGGCCGAGAATTTTTTCATGGATGGGAAAAAGGAGAGTAAAAAAACTGACATGAAATAAACCGGATAAAGTATATCCATCATAAGGAACAGGAGAAGTGAGAGCTTCTCTTTTTCTTTTGTCAATGCCTTATTGATAATTATTCCATCTGGTATCGCCTTTAATATGAATGCCACAGGCAACAGATAAAGGAAAGATGTTGAATAAAAAGAACCTGCAACAAGAAACAATAATGCTGCATTGGCTGCGAAGACAACAACGGCAGCTAAAATTGACGCGGAGTCCTGGTAATATATTGCTTTTGATGCCCATCGTGCCCTCTGCCGCAGCAGTTCTCCCGGTGTTGCAGCACCGGCTGTAATGACAGAAGCCTCCGGGGCATCGTTCCAGCATATTTTGCCTCCCTCTTTTTTAATAGCATGCAGCAGAAACACATCATCTCCCGAGTCTATGTCCATACGAAGCTTATCGGCATGACTCAGATATTTCTGTTTGCTGAAAGCCATGCTGGCTCCGCCTGCCATAACAGGATTACCTGAAATTATCATTGCTTCAGTCACACTCTGCAGCGCAGCAAACTCATATCTCCCAAACGCCGAGGCAAAACTGTTTCCCCTGTTGCATGCCACTCTGCCGGCTATCATGTCGGGGTTCTCTTGTAAGTATAATGCTTCGTATGATCTTAACCAGCCTGGTGAAACGACACAGTCGGCATCAGTCACAATTATAAGTTCTCCGGATGATTCTTTTATACCATTAAATAATGCTCTCTTCTTCCCTGATGCGATATTTGTAATCAGCCTTATATTCCCATCGTGCTGCCTGATGAAGTCATTAACAACACCTGCAGTTTTATCGGCTGAGTTATCATCAACAATAACTGTCTCATACAGATGACGGGGGTAGTCTTGTTTTAAAATTGATTCAAGCAGTTTTGTGATATTGTTCTCTTCATTCTTACAGGCTACCACAACAGAGATTTTTGTTACCGGGATTCTTTTGGAAAGTACTGCCCTACGGTCTTTAAGTACAAAAACCATCCTGCATAAAAAGGCAGAATAGATTATTACGGGTAGTAAGATCAGAAGTGGCAGGGTCATTTTGAGGATAATTATAGAATTTTCTGTGTATAATCACTTTTGCCTTATCTCTCCGCTCTATACTCTATGCTTTACGCTTTACGCTTTATGCTCTTCGCTCTTCGCTCTTTGCTTTCCGCTTTCCGTGCTCAATTTATCCGGAAGATGCGCGCTGGTAGCGCGCGTCTACTTTTGCCTTTTGCCTCCCGATAGCTATCGGGATGTCTTTTGCCTTTCTAATATTCATCCCACGCCTTTATCTCCACCTGGCTCTCGTCAATGGTGCAGAAAGCCTGAATGAAAGCCGATGCAAGACGGGCATTGGTAATCAATGGTATATTAAAGTCGACAGCGCTACGCCGGATCTGGTAATCGTTAAAAAGCTCTGTTGCCGAGAGGTCTTTAGGGATATTTATCACAAGGTCAACCTCTTTTTTCTTTATCAGATCAACAGTGTTTGGTGCGTTCTTTTCGTCGGGCCAGTACGCAACATCGGCATCTACCCCGTTATTCTGCAGGAACACCTGTGTACCGCGGGTAGCAAATATCTTATAACCTCTTTCTTTAAGCATCTTTGTTGCCTCAAGCAGGTCTGTCTTTGATTTTGCCGGTCCGGAAGAGATGAGTATTGCCTTCTCAGGTATCCTGTAGCCCACTGATAACATGGCTTTAAGTATGGCATCATAAAAGCCTTCGCCTATACATCCCACTTCACCTGTTGATGACATATCGACGCCAAGTACAGGGTCTGCCTTTGCCAGGCGTGAGAAGCTGAACTGAGGTGCTTTCACTCCAACATAATCAAGGTCGAAGACCGACTTATGAGGTTTTTCATAGTCACTGCCAAGCATAATCTTTGTTGCAAGCTCGATGAGGTTCACCTTAAGTACTTTCGATACAAACGGCATGCTGCGGCTGGCTCTGAGGTTACACTCAATAACCTTTATCTCATTGTTACGTGCCAGGAACTGAATGTTAAACGGCCCTGATATATTTAGCTCAAGGGCTATCTGTTTTGTTATCCTTTTTATACGGCGCACCGTTTCAAAATAAAGCTTCTGAGGAGGAAAGACTATGGTTGCATCGCCTGAGTGCACCCCTGCATACTCAACGTGTTCGCTGATGGCATATGCAACAATCTCTCCCGATGAAGCAACAGCATCGACCTCAATCTCTTTTGCCTGCTCAATGAATTCCGAAACGACGACAGGGTGCTCTTTTGACACGCTTGCTGCCAGCTCGAGGAAATGAACCAGCTCTCCCTTGTTCGATACTACGTTCATTGCAGCACCTGAGAGAACATATGATGGTCTTACGAGTACAGGGAACCCAATTGTATCAGTAAAGTGATCAACCTCTTCAACGGTAGAGAGCTCTTTCCAGCGTGGCTGGTCAATACCAAGTGTATCGCACATTGATGAAAACTTATGCCTGTCTTCAGCCCTGTCTATCGACTCAGGAGGCGTACCCAGAATAGGCACACCCTGCCTGTGGAGCCTCATTGCAAGGTTGTTTGGTATCTGTCCGCCCATTGAGAGGATGACGCCTCTGGGCATCTCCAGGTCAAGGATATCCATTACCCGTTCAAAGGTTAGTTCATCAAAGTAGAGCCTGTCGCATATGTCATAGTCAGTGCTCACTGTTTCGGGGTTGTAGTTTATCATCACACCCCTGTAGCCTTCCTTGCGTATTGTATTTATAGCATTTACAGAGCACCAGTCAAACTCAACGCTTGAGCCGATCCTGTATGCGCCGGATCCCAGCACCACCACTGAGCGCTTGTCATTCTCATACCATATGTCATGCTCACACCCGCTATAGGTCAGATAAAGATAATTTGTCTTTGCCGGGTACTCGGCTGCAAGTGTGTCTATCTGCTTTACATAAGGCACAATACCTTTTGATTTTCTGTACTGGCGTACTTTAAGCATCCCGGCATTTATGTCAGACCGCTCTGCTTTTGTTATGTGACGTGCAATCTGGAAATCGCTGAACCCGTTTATTTTTGCATGCAGAAGATCCTGTCCGGGGATCTCTTCAATGGAATTATATTTTTCAAGACTGTTCTTTATGTTTGTGATATTCTGCAGCTTATAGAGGAACCATTTGTCAATTTTGGTGAGGTCATGTACCCTGTCTACAGAAAATCCGTGTTCAAAAGCGTCGGCTATTGAGAATATTCTCATGTCAGTTGGCTCTGACAGTTCTTTTTCAATATCATCAAAGCTCAGGTTACGGTTACTGACAAAACCATGCATTCCAAGGCCTGTCATTCTGAGCCCTTTCTGGATAGCTTCTTCAAAAGTACGTCCTATTGCCATTATCTCACCTACGCTCTTCATGCTGCTGCCTATCTCATGGGCGACACCATGGAATTTATTCAGGTCCCAGCGCGGAATCTTGCAGACTATATAATCAAGTGCGGGTTCAAAGCAGGCTGTTGTTATGCCGGTCACTGAGTTACGAAGCTCATGAAGGCCATAGCCAAGTCCCAGTTTGGCAGCCACAAAAGCAAGGGGATACCCTGTTGCCTTTGAGGCAAGTGCACTGGAACGTGAAAGACGCGCGTTCACTTCAATGACCCTGTAGTCTTCCGATTCCGGATCGAGGGCATACTGAACGTTACACTCACCTACAATGCCAATGTGACGGATTATCTTTATTGACAGCTCGCGCAGCTTGTGATATTCACTGTTTGTCAGAGTCTGTGAAGGAGCCACAACGATACTCTCACCGGTATGGATACCCAGAGGGTCAAAGTTCTCCATGTTGCATACAGTGATGCAATTGTCGAATCTGTCACGCACAACTTCATATTCAACCTCTTTCCATCCCTTGAGCGACTCCTCAACAAGTATCTGGTTTGAATATGAGAATGCACGTGTTGCAAGCGCCTTCAACTCAGTCATATCTGAACAGAATCCTGACCCCTGACCGCCAAGGGTGTAGGCAGCTCTTATTATAATAGGAAACCCGAGCTTTTCAGCAGCAGTCTCAGCAGCAGCTACTGAGGTGACAGCGATGCTGCGCGGGGTTTTCACATTGATCTCGTTAAGCTTATTAACAAAGAGCTCCCGGTCTTCTGTGTCCATGATGGCTCTCACCGGTGTTCCAAGAACCTTTACACCATATTTCTCAAAAACGCCGCTGGTATACAACGTTGTGCCGCAGTTAAGGGCTGTCTGTCCGCCAAAAGAGAGCAGCACTCCATCGGGTTTCTCCCTGGCTATTACTCTTTCAACAAAGCGGGGTGTCACAGGAAGAAAATAGATCTTGTCAGCTATTTTTTCCGAGGTCTGGACTGTTGCAATGTTAGGGTTAATAAGAACTGTGAATATTCCTTCTTCGCGTAATGCTTTTAAAGCCTGTGACCCTGAATAATCAAACTCACCTGCTTCTCCAATTTTCAATGCCCCGGAACCGAGGATGAGTACCTTTTTTATCTCTTCCTTCATGACGATTGTTTGGACTGCAAAATTAACAGAAATTTCAACAAAACCCGTTTGGATAATAAAAAAATGTATAAATTTGCGACCTATATGAATAAAAATCCAATTATGAACAGATCATCACGTATGATACTCATAGAGAAGCTGGTAACGGAAAACATTGTTCCGTCGCAGGAGCAGCTTCTCAAGTTAATGGAGGCCGCAGGGATGAAGTGTACGCAGGCTACACTCTCCCGCGATTTAAGGTTAATGGGTATAAGCAGAGGCTTTGACCGTGCGGGTAACATGAGATACCTTATACCAGGAAGACGCGATGCAGATTCAATTGTTGCACCCGGCAGGGAGGGCGACGCCATAATAAGCATGCTCTGGTCAAGAGGTTTACTCATTGTTAAAACACACCCGGGTTATGCGGCTGCAGTAGCTTCGCGTATTGACCGCTCAGGCCGCTTCGAAATAGCCGGCACTGTTGCAGGTGACGATACCATGCTGCTTATACCCCGCGATGATGTCAGCAATATTGGCGTTTCTGACTGCCTGGAAACAATATTCCCGGGCCTCATGGAAAGAATATTGCGCTAGAGAAAGAATTTTAATTTATTGATGAATAAAAAATACTGATGAAGAAAGTTATGTTGGCTTATAGCGGCGGTCTTGACACCTCCGTTATTCTTAAATGGCTTATTAATAAAGGTCACGATGTTGTAGCCTATGTTGCAAATGTTGGGCAGAATGATGATTTTGAGGCAGTTGAAAAGAAGGCACTTGAGATTGGCGCTTCCAAGGTTATCATTGAGGACCTATGCAGGGAATTTGTTACAGACTATATATTTACTGCCGTAAAGGCAAACGCAGTTTACGAAGACAGGTATCTTCTGGGTACAGCTCTTGCACGCCCCCTTATTGCAAAGAAGCAGATTGAAGCTGCTGAGCGCGAGGGNGCCGATTATGTGGCTCACGGTGCCACCGGAAAAGGTAACGACCAGGTTCGTTTTGAGCTTACATATTATTCTCTTAATCCGAATATAAAGGTCATCTCTCCCTGGAAAGACAGTGAGTTCCTTTCGCAGTTCCAGGGTCGTTCTGACATGATACGTTATGCTGCCGGACACCGCATTCCTGTCAAGGCTTCTATTTCAAAGCCATACAGCGAAGATGATAACCTTATGCATATAAGTCACGAAGCAGGCATCCTCGAAGATCCTCTTTATGTCGGCGGCAAAGATATCCTTGAGAAGATGGTGATGCCTATGGACGCTCCTGACAGGGAGACTCATATAGCTATTACATTCAAGAACGGCATTCCTGTGAAGGTTGTCAATAAAGACGATAACACTTCGTATGACGATCCTCTTGAGTTGTTTATTTACCTGAACAAGCTCGGTGGAGAGAACGGCATCGGCCTTCTTGATATGGTTGAAAACCGTTTCGTAGGGATCAAGTCTCGCGGGATATATGAAACCCCGGGTGCCACCATACTGTATGCTGCACACAAAGACATTGAAGGCATTGCCATGGACCGCGAGGTTATGCGTCTGCGTAACATGCTGGCTCCGCAGTTTGCTGAGCTCGTGTATAACGGGTTCTGGTTCAGCCCCGAGATGGACTTCCTCATGGCAGCAATGGACAAGAGCCAGGAACTGATTGACGGTGTTGTAAACCTCTGTCTTTACAAGGGTAATATACTTATTGAAGGACGTGAGTCTCCGTCATCATTATACAATAAGGAATTATCGAGCATGGACATCGAAGGTGGTTTCAACCAGATTGACAGTCTTGGATTCATCCGCATCAACGCAATACGTTTGATGGCTCACCATGCAATAACGGCAGCACGCAAAGCAAAAAAATAGTACTATGCGTTTGTGGGATAAAGGCGGCTCCACTGAAGAGAGTGTCATAGCTTTCACCTGTGGCAGAGATCGTGAGATGGATGACCGCCTGGTATTGTTTGATATACTTGGCTCAATGGCTCATGCAAAAATGTTGGGCCATTGCGGCCTTGTGACCGGTGATGAGGCAAAGACCCTCATTGACAGGCTGGCTGTCCTTTTCCAGAAGGCTGAAGCCGGACAGGTGACAGTGACAGATAAGTATGAGGATATTCATTCGCTTGTTGAGGCAGAACTGGAGAAGATATCAGGCATTGTGGCACGCAAACTGCATACCGGCCGTTCACGCAACGACCAGGTGCTGACCGACATTCACCTCTACCTTCGTTATGAGATAAAGAGACTGGCAAAGGAGACTGAGGCGCTCCTTAAGAAGTTCACCGAACTGAGTGAGGCGAATAAAAAGGTGCTGATGCCTGGCTTTACACATATGCAACCGGCAATGGTATCGTCATTCGGACTGTGGCTTGGCGCCTATGCCGAGAGTCTGTGCGATGATATGCAGGCACTGGCCAATGCATCTGTATTTGTATCGTCATCCCCTCTTGGATCAGCAGCCGGGTATGGCACCTCACTGCCTTTAGACAGGGAGTACACTGCCGGACTGTTGTGCTTCGACAGGGTCATGGTGAACTCAGCATATGCACAGCTCAGCCGTGGCAAGATGGAGAGGGCGGTGGCACAAGCTGTAGCCTCGGTGGCTTTTACAATATCACGTTTCTCAAACGACGTTATACTGTTCATGTCCCCGGGGTATGCATTTGTGTCGATGAATGATCAGCTCACTACAGGCTCATCAATTATGCCGCAGAAGAAGAACCCCGACCTGTTCGAGATCGCGCGCGCACGCTGTAACAGGCTGCAGGCACTGCCAAACGAGATTGGCATGATGACAACCGGATTGCCGCTGGGATATAACCGCGACTTCCAGGTGCTTAAAGAGGTATTGTTCCCGGCGTTTGACTACCTGATGGAGACAATGTCAGTTGTAAAGATGGCCCTGGACGGGCTTCAGTTCCGCGATGACATACTTAAAGATGAGAAATATAACCAGATCTTCTCAGCCGAAGAAGCCAACAGGATGGTGAAGAGGGGAGTCCCCTTCAGGGATGCATATAAAGAGGTTGCCGCTAAGATCGGCAAGGTCCGTTTTAAAGCCACATCGTTGGAGGAGTACACACACACCGGAAGTATAGGTAATTTGGGTAATGACATCGTTTCTAAAAGGGCCGGATCAATAATGCAGAGCATCTGCGGGCCATCGCCCTCTGAGATATTCAGGAATATTACGAAATAGCTTTTTCTACAATACCGTATCCCCTACGGGGAGGTGCATCTCTTGTTGGTGCAAAATTCTACAATATTACGTGTACCCGATGGATCGGGGGACAATAATTGTTTTGCAATAATACTTCATGGGTTTTTGTTCTCTTTTTAAAAGCATTAGCGGTAAATAATGAAATGTTTGTTCTGAAATACAATGCTGCTAAAAACTTATATCGCGTAGCGATTAAAGTATTGTAGAAATGATTCAAAATATTTGAATTTATTCCCCGTAGGGGATACGGTATTATTTTATGCCCGGATGCCTAAGCCATCGGGGGTTTACGAAATAAGAAATAAAAAGAAAAATTCCGACCCAATCCCTGAAATCTGTGAATAGAGTCTGGTATTTTAAGAAGAAATTCTTTAAATGACCATGTCATCTTATCCGGTTTTGAAACAAAAAAAACAGCAGGATCCCGACCATCGTAGATGGTCTGACTATTGTAGAGGAATGTCAGCATAACACAATCAGATCATCGTAGATGATCAAATTATTTAATATGTTAAAGAATTATTTGATGGTCTACGACCATCCGTGGTGCTAGTTTAATGCAATTTCTACAATAATCTGATGCTCTCCGAGCATCAATACACATACATTTATACAGATCGTTTTATTGATGCAAATAAATTAATTAAAGAACATTATTTCCAGATGTTTTTAAAATATAATGAATGAATCATTGATACCATCTAAGGGAATAGCCATCGAACGGCCTTAAATTTTGAATCCTCGCTCTTTCAATTCCAATCTCTTTTAACTTATTAAACCAATTTTTATATGCCTCATATGCCAATTCTATATTTTCTCCTTTGATCGATTCCGTGCAGTTATTTGACGTGGACATTATTATTGGATATGGAGAATAGAAGAAAGGCTTTTTAAAGTAAAACTGATTAATAATGAATAAAGCTTCCACCTGGATAGAGTAATTATTTTCCTTGCCATAATAAACCTGAGAGACATATGGGTTATAACATCTTATTGGCAGAACACAGAGATCTGTATCTCCTTCGAAAAGCAATAATTCTTGTATCAATCCTAAAGTATCTTGCTCATTGTGAATGAAATATGAAACAGGATAATGCATACTTCCAAAATCAGAGCTATCATTAATGAACTTAATCTTATAATAGCTTCTGTTACTATCTGTTTCGATGTCATCCTCAAGAGTTATTATTCTGCGCTCATTTGAGCTGAATTCTTTCTTGACAAAGTTCTGGCAATCTACGATTGAGGCGTTTGCAATAAATATTATGACAAGAAAGAAGTACTTAGACATTTTATTCAATTTTCAGGAACTTACAGAAAACTCATTTCCATCGACTATCTCAAATATAGTGTTTTTTCATTCTGCATTCTGGAATCTTGCTCATAAAAAGGGTACAGACAAGTGCCGGATATGGTATGCCGGGTCGGGTTTTAATTTAATTTTCTTTTTTAACTATTTATTAATAATAGTAAAGGCCATTAGACTTCTATAAATGGATGTGGGTTTCATTTCCATCGGGTCATACTGTTGTATCGCAGTAAGTTCTGCAAGGAACCTGCCTTTTTTCTTTAGACTTATTTTAAAAGTAGTCTGTTTATTTAAGTAAGTCGTTGTGTAATCCTGGGTCTTCCATTTATCCTCGCTATAGTCAAATATCCTTAGGACCAGAAGCATATTGTCCGGATTCGGCACTGATATTTCTGCCGAATTCTTGTTTGCAATTATTAACCCATTTTTGGGATAGTCTTTGCAATACCCAATTTCAAAGCATAGGCTTGATATAAATGGATATCTGTCGAAGTCGGCTTTTACAGTATTTCTTTTAGTAAACTGCTCTTCAGGTTTTTCCGGGAAATGCAATAATATGAATTCATCAGGCGGAGTCAAAAAGTAATACCTCTTATTTATTGAAAGTATCTTGCCCCATGTTGCATCTACAAGACCCCATTTATTGTCAACATATATTGCATTCCAGGCATGATTTGAGTTTTCTACGGGCATTCCGGCTTCATAAGTTTCAGTTCGTGAATAGCCATTTATAACTTTTGCCTTTACACCAATTTCATCACACATGAATTTGAACAGGTATGAGTAGCCCACACATACCCCTTTTCTTAACTTATAAGTATCATATGCAATTTTATATACATCTGAATAACGTGCCCATTTGTTATTTGCGAAACCTATTGAGTCATAAGTGATATTTGAGGTGATCCAATAATAAACACCATAGGCTTTTTCAATTTCCGCCCAATTGGGCCTGACTAATGCCTTTGCCAGATTTTCAAAGGATTCGTAAGAAACATCAATGGATATACTATCAATATATCTTTCAATTTTTTCATAATTCACTTCCTGCGAAAACAGATTTACTGACAATAAGCAAAATACAAGTCCGGAGAAAACTGTTGTTTTTATATTCATGTTTTGGATAATACTTTGAATCGGGGATTATTAATTATTATCAGGCAGAAGTATGCAGGTAAATGGAGCGTTATTCTCTTCCTGTAATACTTCTGAAGTGCGATGGCATAATGAAAAATGCAGTATCACTTATCAATGAATTATCAATCAAATTTAAGGTGCTTTGGTTAAGTCTATTGTCGTTATAGGTTCTCCGGCACAATAAATACCCTGTATCCATCATATAGGAGATGAACCCAAAATCTTTCAGGTAGTATGATATATATCCATAGGTACCGACAGTTTCATAATATCTTAGTACAAGGTATTTCTTGCCCTCTATGTTTATCTGTTTCTTACCGGAAAGTGTTACGGAATTTAGGAAAAATTGTCTGTCCAATCCCTTGAAATGATTTTCTTTCAAGATAGAATCAAACTCATGAGTGATTACAAACTTATCATCGAATTTTCTTTCCAGACCATTATTTGTGACTTTTTCATCAATCTCTTCATAATACCAGTAATTGTTTAGTTCTCCCATAACCGTAAATCTGTACTCATTTTTACCAGTCACTTTGTATTTCTGAATTATACTGTTTCTTGAGGTGTAATCACCTGGATATACGTACTTGTCAAAGTAGTGACAATATTCTTGTCCCTTATGGTTACAGGCTGATGCAAACAAGAACATGAACAAAACGCTTCCTGTCATGATGACATTCGGAAAAGTTGCCTTCATCATATTTATTTTTAATAAGGGACTAGTGTCTAATTTGAAATTAATGACCTTCGACAATAAATATAACTGTTTTTCTTTCATGTTTTCGCTTGAACTTGCTTTGATTATTAGCCATGCGAAAGGTGAATTGTGCTCGTCTGGCATTAGCCTTGTTTTTACAAGATATTATATCCCCTACAGGGAATACCATGCCTTACAGGTTCATTATTCTACAATATCGTATGTCCTATGGAAAAAGACAGTTACACAATAATGCTTCTTATTTTTTCCTCTTTTAACATCAAATTACTGTCAACATGCAAGGTTTGCCCTCAAATTCATTGCTTGTAAAAGCCCATATCGCGTAGCGATTAAAGTATTGTAGAAATGATTCAAAATATTTGAATTAATTCCCCGTAGGGGATACGGTATTATTTTATGTCCATGTGCCTTAGCCATCAAGGGTTTGCGAAATAAAAAATGAAAAGAGAGATTCAGACCCCGAAGGTGGTCGGACTAATCTATTGCAACAAAAAACGGCTGCCCTTTTAGAACAGCCGTTTTTTTTATTTTTACCCGCGGTATTTCTTGATGTTGTCAATGAAGCTATCGAACAGAAAGTCGGTATCGGTTGGACCTCCTGATGCCTCAGGGTGGAACTGGGTGGAGAAGAACGGCTTCAAATTATGCTTCATACCCTCGTTGGTGTTGTCATTCACATTGATGAAGAGCGGATCCCATCCTGCAGGCAGGGTGTTGTTATTTACTGCAAATCCGTGGTTCTGAGAGGTAATATATGCCCTGTCTGTTCCCACCATAAGCACAGGCTGGTTGTGACTGCGATGACCGTAACGCAGCTTGTAGGTGTCGGCACCGGCGGCAAGAGCCATGAGCTGGTTGCCAAGACATATTCCGAAAATTGGTTTGTCGAGACTGAGAGCATGCCTGATGTTTTCAATGGTTGCCCTGCACATTTTCGGGTCGCCCGGACCATTTGAGAGGAACAACCCGTCATACTCTTCCTTGCTGAAGTCATAGTCCCATGGCACCCTGATAATTGTGGTATCGCGTCTGAGAAGGTTACGTATTATATTAAATTTTACGCCACAGTCAACAAGGACAATTCTATATTTTCCTTCGCCATAGACCTGCCGGTGCGTGGTGCTGACCTCAGCTACGAGGTTTACCTTGTTGGGATCGTAAAACTCAGTGTTCATCCCTTCCGGCTCAATCTTGCCAAGCATGGCGCCCTTTTCCCTTATCCTCTTTGTGAGAGCCCTGGTATCGATACCGTAAACACCCGGGACATTACTTTTTTTAAGCCACTCGTCGAGGCTCTGTATAGCATTCCAGTGGCTGTATTCAAATGAATAGTCCGATACGATAAGTCCGGAGATATGCACTCCCGATGACTCATAAAAGAGAAGAAGATCATCCTGTTCATCTTTGCCCGGTGCTCCGTAGTTACCCACAAGCGGATAGGTCAGACACAACAATTGTCCGCGGTACGATGGGTCAGTGAGGCTCTCTGGATAGCCGGTCATGGCTGTGTTGAACACCACCTCTCCGGCTACGGGAGTGAGTGCTCCAAACGAATAACCTCTGTAGACAGTTCCGTCTTCAAGTGTCAGTTTTACAGGTTCTCTTTTTTCCATCTACAGGCTAAGTGTTTTTATTGCTTCATCAATTTGTTCAAGTGCTTTCTGCACCGTTGCCCTGGGGCATGCCAGGTTAAGGCGCATGAATCCTTCTCCGCCGGGGCCGAAGGCAGAGCCTTCATTCATCCCTACACCTGCTTTCTCAACAAAAAACCGTTGGAGCTCTTTACCACTCATCTTCATGGCGCGGCAATCGAGCCAGATCATATACGTCGCTTCCGGCATCACCGGTTTAATGACAGGCATTTTTGTTTTGCAGAATGACATCACCAGCTCAACATTCTCCTTTAAATATGAGAGCAGCTCCTTTAACCATCCTTCGCCATAGGTGTATGCTGTTTCTGATGCCACATTGCCGAAAATATTTCCGAGATGCATATGCAGTCCCTCGAGAGTTTTGTGATACTTTTCTCTCAGGATGTCATTTGAGATTATTACTGACGATGTAGACAGACCTGCAAGGTTAAATGTTTTACTGGGGGCCATGCATGTGACTGTCATGGCAGCAGCTTCTGCCGATATTGATGCAAGAGGCACGTGCTTCCTTCCGGGCATCATAAGATCGCTGTGGATCTCATCTGAGAGGATGACTATATTCCTGCCAAGGCAGGCTTCTGCAACTGCTTTCAGTTCGTCTGCTGTCCATGCTCTTCCGACAGGATTATGAGGGTTAGACAATATTATCATTCTTGTTGATGGAGTGATCTTCTTTTTCAGATCTTCAATATCCATCATCCATCCCTCGTTTGTCTCCGTCAGGTTGTTAAGTACCAGTTTCCGTCCATGATCATTAACAGCCCCAAAGAAAGGTGTGTATACAGGAGGCTGGATGATTATTTCGTCGCCTGGTTCTGTAAATGCCAGGGTGCACATGTTGAGGGCGGGAACCACGCCGGGGCTGAACTCAATCCATTCCTGCTTAACTTCCCAACCGTGACGCTGTTTTAACCATTTTATCAGTGAAGTGAAATAGCTCTCAGGACGAAATGAGTAGCCCAGGATACCCTGTTCAACTTTTTCGTTTATTGCTTTAAGCACAAAGGGAGGGGTCCGGAAATCCATATCGGCAACCCACATAGGAATAACATCCTTATTCCCGAAGACACGCTCCCTCCAGTCATATTTTATGCAGTCAGTGTTGCTCCGGTCAATTATCTCGTCAAAATCGTACATTTTTAAAAACTTATTCCGGAGGGCAAAAATAACTAAAAAATGGCACTTCAGCCTGCTGTGAAAGGTGTGAATGACAATAAAAAACTAAAAAAAATGAATAAAGAAAAAGCGACTAATTATATACTTCATCATGGAATTGTTTTATTTTTACGAATTGAATTAAAAAATGCAACAAACACCAGATTATGAAAACTACGCTCATAAAAATGTTTGCAGCGGTAATGATAATTGCTGTTGCCGGATTATACTCCTGCAAGAACAGAGAAGGATCTAAGAATCAGAAAGTGATACCAACACAGGAAAAGCAACAGATAGAACAGAAGATTGAAAAAAATGTCTATCCATTACCTACCTCTGCTGAAGTAATAAAGAGACTCAGCGATTTTGATCTGGGTTTTATTATTGGACTATCAAACCCACCTGCAAATGCCAAGAATTATGTCTCAGCATACAGTCGTGCTGTTAATGTGGGTATTTATGGTGCTGACCTCAGTTATGCCACCCTTTATAATGTGCAGCAGGATGTGATTGACAATCTTGGAGCTATCAGGACTCTTTCAAATGACCTTAATCTGTCAAAACTGTATGATGAATCGCTTTATCAAAAGATAAAATCACAATTTGACAACCGTGATACACTCGTGTCCATCCTTACCGACGCTTATTCAAAGACTTACAGTTATATGGTTGACGGAGGTCAGGAAAACCTCGCTATTCTGATGGTTGGCGGTGCCTGGGCCGAAGGTGTTTATCTTACAGCAAGTGTTTCTGAATCAGGCAATCATCTTACAGGCTTCGAGTCATTAATGCTTGAACAGAAGAAATCTTTTGAGCTCTTTGAAGAGACATCAAAGCCATATGCAAACGATGAGCTTGTTAAACAGTTTATGAAAGATGTTCAGCCTATCAGGGATGTATATGCGAAAATAGGGACAAGCCTTACAATGCAGAATATTGAGGACCTTAAGAAGGCCATTGCTACAGTAAGGGCAACATTGGTTAAATAGCAACAAAACATTACGGAGAGACAGTCTCAAGAGGTCTGTACCCATTTGTTCTTCTTAAGAAAAACATGAAAGCTGACGGGTATTTATAACTTTTGAGACTATCTTTTTTATAGCCATATGAGAGAGTCCGTACTACATGCTTTAATACACATTTTCGCCATTATTTCTACTGTGAATCCGGGTGGTGTAACTTCCCGTGCAAAAAAGATTCTTCGCAGTTATCTTCGCCGCTACCTGAACCAGGAGCTGGAGGAAGAGTATTTCAGGCTGTATGAGAGCACTCTCGATTTTTACAGACAGGAACTTAAGGGCGTAGCCGAAGGCGAGCTGTCTGATGAAAACTCCCTTATAACATTTCAGATAACAAATATTTGCAGGCAGATAAAGAAAGGGCTATTCCTTCAGGAGAGGATTATAGTCTTTCTTCAGCTGCTTGAGTTTGTTTTTGAGGATGGTTTCATCTCAGAACAGGAGGGTTTCATTGTTGAGATTGTTTCCCGTACTTTTAACATCTCGCATGAAGAATATGTAAATACAACTTCTTTCATGTTCGGCATGCATCTCGATGATATAAACCCGGATAATGTGCTTGCCATTGAAGGAGAGGAAGACAACAGTGAGGCGGCAGTCGCCTATAAGAAATATAATGAGTGGCATCACCTTACCATTCCGGGTCTAAAGGGTGTAATATATGCTATTTTCATTTCAAGCACCGAGCATATTGTTTTTGCATATAGCGGCAGGCTGCCACTTCATTTTAAAGGCCGTAATATTGTCCCTTTGCGTCCATACCTGCTTGAACCGGGAGTGAACATCAGGGGCCAGGGAATGTCAACTATTTATTACACCTCTGTCTTCAGAAAATTTATCAGGGATAACTTTGTTGAGCAGATAAATTTTGAAGGACATAATATTGCATATCACTTTAAAGGCTCTGACAATGGTATTCAGGCAATGAATTTTCTTGTGAAATCGGGAAACCTGATTGGCATAATGGGCGGAAGCGGTGTTGGCAAAAGCACGCTGCTTAATCTGCTTAACGGGAAAACGAAGCCTGATACCGGTGCCATATATATTAATGGATATGACCTGCATGCCGATGGTGATAAGCTGGAGGGTCTTATTGGATTCGTACCGCAGGATGATCTCCTTATTGAAGAGCTTACAGTCTACCAGAACCTTTATTATAATGCCCGTCTCTCATTTGGAAATTATAATGAAGAGCAGCTTGAGAGGGTTGTTGATGAGGTGCTGAACCAGTTGGATCTTAACGAAATAAGGGATCTGACGGTTGGCGATCCTTTGAACAAAAAAATAAGCGGTGGTCAGCGTAAGCGGCTTAATATTGGTCTTGAGCTCATGCGCGAACCTGGTGTACTGTTCACTGATGAGCCCACATCCGGACTCTCTTCACATGACTCCCTTAAGGTGATGGAGCTTCTAAAGGAGCAAGCCGTTGCCGGCAGGTTGATTTTTGTTGTTATACATCAGCCTTCATCAGACATTTTGAAGATGTTTGACAGGCTCTGGGTCCTTGACAAAGGCGGATATATGATATATGATGGCGACCCGGTTGAGGCTCTTATCTATTTCAAAACCGAATCGTCACAGGCTAATGCAGCTGAAAGCGAGTGCCCCACCTGCGGCAATGTGGAGACTGATGAGATACTTCAGATAGTTGAAGCGAAGGTAGTGGATAACGACGGCTTTCCCGGGGCTGAAAGGCAGATCACTCCTGTTGAGTGGTATAGCCGGTACAGTAATAAAATGGCACCAGAGCTTCCTCCTCAACCGCCATTAAAGGAGTTGCCTGAAAGCACCTTCAACATCCCCGGACGATCAAGCCAGATGCGTACCTTCCTGAAGAGGAACATACACCGTAAGCTTGCCGACAAACAGTATATGACGATAAACCTTCTTGAATCGCCATTGCTTGCACTTATACTGAGCTATTTCTCAAAATATACCTCCGATGGCGAATATGTGTTCATGGATAACAGAAACTATCCTGTTTTCATGTTCATGAGTGTTGTGGTTGCCCTCTTTCTTGGCCTTACGGTAAGCGCCGAGGAGATATTCAAGGATCGGAAAATGCTTGAGCGTGAAAAATTCCTCCACCTTAGCCGGTGGAGCTATCTCTTTTCAAAAATAACTTTCCTGTTTGCAATGTCTGCAATCCAGACGCTGGCATATGTTCTGGTTTCCCAGATGGTTCTGGGCCCGCAGGGCATTGTGTGGAAGTACTGGCTGATACTATTTACCACTGCCTGCTTTGGCAATATGGTTGGGCTAAATATCTCTGCCGGGATGCGCACTGTAATCAGCATTTATATCCTTATACCTTTAATTCTGGTGCCACAGCTTCTTCTGGGCGGCGCCATGATGCGCTTTGATGACCTTCATGAGTCATTGAGCCATAAAATATATGTTCCTGTAGTGGGTGATGCAATGGCTACCCGCTGGTCGTATGAAGCAATGGCTGTGGTCCAGTTTAAGGACAACAGGTATATGAAACCATACTTCAAAACAGAGCAGAAAATAAGTCATTACGACTGGGAGAGCTCATTCTTAATCCCTGAACTGAAAAAGAAAACGACAGAATGTGCATATGCAATTGATAAGCCTGAGTTTGCTGAGGCCTACAAATCCAACCTGCAAAAGCTGAATTATCATATCAGGGAACTAAGCAAAGAGACAGGCCTGAAATGTGAAAGCGTCATAGGGTCACTTTGCAAGAATGAAATAACACGCGATGAATTTAACCTGGTGGTCAACTATCTGGATTCATTACAGAAGATATGCAGGTCAAGGTTTATCATATACTCCGACAGGAGAGATGCCATTACCGACAGCCTGGTGAAGAAAAACGGTAAGGCAATGCTTCTTAAATGGAAAGAAGACAACTATAATGAAAGCCTTGCCGATATTCTTCTAAACCGAACAGGAATGAAGAAAAGCTATGAAACTTCCGACAGGATAATTCAGAAATCGGACCCTGTGCTTATGCTTCCCGGCTCGCGTTACGGACGTGCACATTTTTATGCTCCATGCAAGATGTTAGGCAACTGGAGGATTGATACCCTGTGGTTCAATATAGTTATGGTCTGGATCATGTCAGCAATGATGTTTGTGACACTCTATTTTAATCTGCTCAAGAAATTTATCGATCTCGTTGAGAAGATACATATACCTGGTTTTGGAAGACAACGTCTTATACCACTTGAATGGACAAGGTAAGGGCAAAAAAGCACCTGGGACAGCATTTTCTTAAAGATAAGAATATTGCAGCTGCAATAGTCAAATCACTTCAGGCCACTGATTGTAAGTCTGTGGTGGAGATAGGACCAGGGATGGGTGTATTGACTGGCTTTCTTGTTGAACGAAATTTCCCGGTGCTTAAGGTAGTTGAGATAGACCGCGAGTCGGTTGAATACCTGAGAACAAGCTTTGGTAATAAACTTGATATTATAAGCGGCGATTTTCTCAGGGAAGATCTTGAGTCAATTGCTGAAGGTCCGATGGCTATAATTGGGAATTTCCCGTATAACATCTCGAGCCAGATATTTTTCAGGATCATTGAGAACCGTGAAAAGGTAACCGAAGTGGTTTGTATGATACAGCGTGAAGTGGCCCAGCGGATCTGTTCTGCTCCGGGAAGCAGGGTTTATGGCATCTTAAGTGTACTGCTTCAGGCATGGTATGACATTGATTACCTTTTCACTGTGAATGAGAACGTTTTTTCTCCGCCACCCAAGGTGAAGTCGGCAGTAATCAGCCTGAAGCGTAATTCAACAGTCTCTCTCGGGTGCGATGAGAAGCTCTTCATTGAAGTGGTGAAATGTTGCTTCAACCAGCGTCGCAAGATGATACGCAACCCGATAAAGGCTTTAGTAAAGGCTGCCGCCTCTGAGTCTGATCTTCTTTCAAAACGACCCGAGCAGTTATCTGTTGAGCAGTTTGCAGAGCTTACAAACTGGGTGGCGTTAAACCGCTGACAAGTATTAATCAGAAAGAGTAGCCAATTGCTTCAACGGGGTTCATCTTTGATGCTGATGATGCAGGGGCATAACCCGCAACGATGCCTATCACTCCTGATATGCCAATCGCAAGCAAAATATTGGCAGCTGAAAGGTGAATGGATGTGTCCATCTGTAGGTTCACCATAATAGTCCCGAAAAATACCAGAAGAAGGCCAAACAGTCCGCCCAGGATTGAAAGGAGCACCGACTCAATCAGGAACTGAGACAGTATAAACCGTCGCTTTGCTCCAAGAGCCATCTGGATACCTATAATGCTCGTTCTTTCCCTGACAGAGACAAACATTATGTTTGCAATACCAAAGCCACCGACGAGAATAGAAAAGCCTCCAATGATCCAGCCGGCAATGTTAATGCCACGGAATACCGGTTTGAAACCCTCAACGAGCATGCTTGCCTTATTGATAGAAAAATTAGTAATCTCGTTAGGTCTCAGTCTTCTTGTATTTCGCAAAATCATGGTCATCTCTTCTGATAGCTCATCCACTGAGACATTTGGTTTACCCTTGACCATAATGTTTGATTCGAGCCACCTGCTGTGCAGGTTCATGAATTTCTTTCCATAGTTTATCGGAACAATTATATCTTCGTCCATTCCGTCATCAACTATACCTCCCGAGCCTTCTTTCTTTATTACACCTATAACTGTGGTTTTGAAACCGTCAATTGTTATCACCTTTCCGACAGCAGAGATATTCTGCCCGAAAAGTTTTTCTTCAACGCCTGCCCCTATTACAGTGACGGCGTTTCCGGCATTAAATTCCGAAAGAGAAAAATATCTTCCTTTGTCAATATCAAAGCTCCGGAGCTTATCATAATCATTTGTTGTGGCAGTGATGTAGTTGTTTGTAAGCGAGTTGCTTTTATACTTCACCGTTCTTCCGGCATAGGCATTGTAACATACTATCCCTGCAACCTTTGATTTCCTTGCAATGTTGTCATATTCCTCCAGTGAGGGAGCCGGCCATCGGATCATATCCCACCAGGGTATGTTGGGATCAAAGCTCCAAGGCATTTTTTGAATATAGACAGTATTGTCACCCAATGTTGCAATGCTGTCTTTTATACTATTTTCCATCCAGTCAAAGGCTGTAAAGACGGAAATTATCGAGAAGATTCCGATGGTTATACCAAAAAGTGAAAGGAAAGTCCTTAACTTATTTACCGCGACGGAGTTAAGCGCAAACAGCACCGCCTCCTTTAATAATCTTATAAACATATCTGTCCTACTATGTTAGCCCAAAGATAGTTAATTTAATATATCTCATATACCTCAATTAATCATAATCTCAAATATTTAAGAAATCTTTGGTTCTCAAAAAAATTGTATATTTTTATCGGTTGCAAAACAGAAGAAACACTTAAGCTAAATAGGCTATAATGAGCAATATAAAAATTCAGAGTGCATTTATTTCAGTTTTCAGCAAGGAGGGGCTGGACGTAATAGTAAAAAAGCTTGCATTACAGGGTGTAAAAATTGTCTCCACCGGAGGAACATATGATTTTATTAAAAGCCTTGGAGTTGATGCCACAAAAGCTGAGGATATAACAACTTATCCGTCAATTCTGGGTGGCAGGGTCAAGACGTTACACCCGGGAATATTCGGCGGTATTCTGGCACGCCGCAATGAGGAGAGTGATATGCAGCAGGTCGGAAAATATGGAATTCCGCTTTTTGACCTGGTGGTTGTTGACCTTTATCCTTTCGAGGAGACTGTTGCCTCAGACGCTTCAGAGGAAGACATCATTGAAAAAATTGATATAGGAGGGATATCGCTTATCAGAGCCGGCGCCAAGAATTTTAATGACGTGGTGATCATATCATCGCGCTCTCAATACGAGAAACTCTACGACATTCTTGAGAAACAAAACGGAGAGACGTCAGTTGCAGAGCGCCTTTATTTTGCAGGCGAAGCTTTTAATCTTACTTCAAACTACGATACTGCAATATTCAACTGGTTTAACAGGGACCATCATGCCGGTTACTTTAAAAAAAGCATAACAACTGCGGAACACCTTCGATACGGAGAGAACCCGCACCAGAAAGGTGTCTTCTTCGGAGACCTGGGCCTGGTGTTTGACCAGCTTCACGGTAAAGAGATATCATACAATAATCTTCTCGATATTGACTCTGCCCTTGGTCTTATTGACGAGTTTGATGAGGTCACCTGTGCAATACTCAAGCACAATAATGCTTGCGGTGTAGCCTCCAGACCAACCGTCAGTGAAGCTTGGGCAGATGCGCTCGCATGTGACCCCGTTTCGGCATACGGCGGTGTGGTTGTTGTAAACAGGCCAATAGATGCTGTTGCTGCCGCTGAAATGGACAAGATTTTCCTTGAGGTGGTAATCGCACCGGCATACAGTGAGGAGGCACTTGAAATACTTAAACACAAGAAGAACAGGATCATCCTCGTGAGGAAAGGAGCAGAACGTGCCACCGAGTCGTTTCGCTCAATGTTTGGTGGGGTGCTCTGGCAGGACAAGGATCTTTCAAATGAGACTGCCGCTGATATGAAGAGTGTAACAGAAAAAGCTCCGTCGGCAGATCAGCTTAACGATATGGTTTTTGCAAACCGCATTGTGAAGCACAGTCGTTCAAACGCTATTGTGCTTGCAAAAAACAAACAGTTATGTGCCAGCGGTATCGGTCAGACATCACGTATTGATGCACTTAAACAAGCTATTGAAAAAGCCGGTACCTTTGGCTTTTCTCTCAAAGGGGCTGTGATGGCCTCCGATGCATACTTCCCGTTTGCCGACTCAGTTGAGACAGCCGCAAAGGCAGGGGTAACAGCTGTTGTGCAACCGGGAGGATCAGTAAGAGATACAGACTCCATTGAATACTGCAATAAAAATGGTATTGCAATGGTGTTTACCGGCATAAGACACTTTAAACATTAAGAGTTAAACAGAAAAAATATATTACACCCATGGGTTTATTTTCATTTTTGACACAGGAGATCGCAATGGATCTCGGCACAGCAAACACGATTATAATAAGCAACGACAAGATTGTTGTTGACGAGCCTTCAATTGTTGCTATTGACCGTAATACAGGCAAGCTGATTGCAATAGGAGAGGTGGCACGGCAGATGCATGGAAAGACGCACGAAAATATAAGAACTATACGACCACTCAGAGACGGTGTAATTGCTGACTTTAATGCAGCAGAGCTGATGATGAGGGGTATGATAAAGATGATAAACAAAGGCCCGAAGCTCTTTTCTCCTTCGCTCAGGATGGTAGTATGTATACCTTCAGGCAGTACCGAGGTAGAAGTAAGGGCAGTAAGAGACTCTTCAGAGCATGCAGGCGGACGCGACGTTTATCTGATCTTCGAACCTATGGCAGCTGCAATTGGCATCGGGCTAAATGTAGAAGCACCTGAAGGATGCATGGTTGTTGATATCGGGGGAGGAACAACAGAGATTGCCGTTATTGCCCTCGGCGGTATTGTTTGCAACAAATCTATCAGGGTGGCAGGCGATGGCTTTACTGCCGATATTCAGGCTTATATGCGTCATCAGCATAATGTAAAAATAGGTGAGAGAACTGCAGAGGATATAAAGATTGCCGTAGGAGCAGCACTCCCTGACATAGACAATCCTCCTGCCGATTTTGTTGTCCGCGGACCAAACCTTATGACAGCGCTACCTATAGAGATACCTATCTCTTACCAGGAAATAGCATACTGCCTTGACAAGTCACTTACAAAGGTTGAGGCTGCAATACTGCAGGTGCTTGAACAGACACCTCCTGAGCTCTATGCCGATATTGTTACAAAAGGTGTCTTTCTTACAGGCGGTGGCGCATTGCTGAGAGGCCTTGACAAGCGTCTTACTGATAAGATAAATATTCCGTTCAGGGTATCCGAGGATCCTCTTCACGCTGTAGCAAGAGGCACCGGCGTAGCCCTTAAAAACGTAGACAAGTTCCCGTTCTTAATGCGTTAATGAGTGAGCATGAATGAGAAGGCTTCTTGACTTCCTGATAAGACATCTCAACTTTGTTTTGTTCCTTGTTCTGGAAGGGATTGCCCTTATAATGCTTTCATCATCGCACAACTACCATAACTCTGTGGCTGAGAATATTTTTGGCGGCGTGGCTGCCCGAATAAATAATTCAGCTGAGAATATAAGGTCTTTTACAAGGCTCCGGCAGGTAAACCGTCAGCTGGCATATGAAAACGCCATGCTGCACCAGAAACTGGAGGGGACCGTTAAAGTGGCCCCGGCAACCGAGGTAAAGGTGAACGATACCATAAACAAGCTTTATTACACTTACATAACAGCAAAGGTTGTAAATAACTCAACCAATAAGCAGAAGAACACATTCACCCTCGACAGGGGTCTGAGCAGCGGCATAACAAATGGCATGGCAGTTGTTTCTCCTGACGGCATGGCAGGAGTTATAATAGCCACATCTCAGAATTTTTCTGTGGCAATGTCGGTATTGAACCTCAACTTCAAGCAAAGCGTCAGGCTGGCCAGAACAAAATATTTCGGATCAATGTCATGGCCGGGAAAGAACTACAGGTATGCTGAGGTCACAGAGATACCACACCATGCCGATGTTGTTGAAGGAGATACAGTTGTGACATCTGGTTACTCGGCTCTCTTCCCGGAGAATATAATGGTTGGTACGGTTGAAGGTGCTCCGGTTGAGGGTGGAGATTTCCTTACGTTAAAGGTCAAACTCTCCACAGATATGAAGAGGCTGACTTATGTTTATATAATTAAAGATCATTACAAGGGAGAAAGACTGGGGCTGGAAGCAGGAACAGACAATGAGTAAAACCATTAAATATATCACCCTTTTTGCAGGGCTGATGTTATTACAGATTCTGTTGTTCAATAACATCCAGTTCAGCGGGTACATTAACCCGTATGTTTATGTGATGTTCATAATCATGCTTCCGCTTGGAATGCCTGAATGGCTTGTGCTGCTATTGTCTTTCCTTACAGGATTTACCGTCGACATGTTCTGCGGAACACCGGGCGTTCATACTGCAGCTACCGTTATGGCAGGCTTCGCAAGACCTTATATTCTTTCACTGAATATTACTAGTGAAGCAATAAGCCCGTCAAGCACTCCATCAATTAAAAACAACGGGATAAGATGGTTCATTGTATTCACTTTCAGCATTGTCATCATTCATCATCTGACTCTTTTTTACGTTGAGGTATTCAGGTTTGCCGGCTTCTTCCGGACCCTCCTGAGAGCCTTGCTGAGTACTGTCTTTACTACCTTCTTTATAGTTATAATGGAACTTTTCCGTTCGCGTCGCTGAATATACAGTAATGAAAGACAGGTTTGCAAACAGGCGGTTTCTGGTTATAGGACTGATGATTTTTGCCTCGGCAGTTCTCATCATAAAACTCTTTTATATCCAGGTGATTGACAAGTCAGCCCGTGTCTCGGCAGCAAATAATGTTCTCAGGTATATAACCCAATACCCGGCACGCGGATTAATATATGACCGCAATGGCAAGGTGCTGGTCTCAAATGAGGCCACTTATGACCTTATGGTTATCCCGTCTCAGACCGGTATGATAGACACCGCGCACTTCTGTAACTTGCTTGGAATAACTGTTGAATCATACAGAGACCGGATGGCTGCAGCCCGGAAATTTTCACGAAACAACACCTCTGTATTCCTGAAAATGGTACCGGCAGAAACGTATGCACGACTGCAGGAAGAGATGTACAGATATCCCGGATTCTTTGTCCAGGCACGTACATTACGAAAGTATGCAGAGCCTCTGGGAGCTCATGTCCTGGGTTATATTGGCGAGGTTGACGACAAAATCATTGCCTCTGACAAGTACTATAAGTCAGGCGATTATATTGGCATAAACGGACTTGAGAAGTCATATGAGACCGAGTTAAGGGGGCGAAAAGGTGTAAACATATTTATGGTGGATGTGCACAACCGCATCAAGGGATCATATGCCGAAGGAAAATATGACACAATATCCGTACCTGGTAAGGATCTTTACTCAACTCTCGATATTGACCTTGAGCGTTACGGTGAACAACTGATGCATAATAAGATCGGAAGTATTGTTGCCATTGAGCCTTCCACCGGTGAGATTCTTGCATTGGTTTCTGCGCCTGATTATGACCCTGAGCTGCTTGTTGGCAGGGTTCGTTCGGAAAACTTCACCAGGCTGCAGTCAGACTCTCTTAACCCGCTTTTCAACCGGGCATTGATGGCAGCTTACCCTCCGGGATCAACTTTCAAGATGGTAAATGGGATGATTGGGTTACAGGAAGGAGTGATTGCCCCCGAAACAAGATTTAGTTGCAGCCTGGGTTATCATGTGGGAAGTTTTACAGTATCATGCCATGCTCATCCTTCACCGCTCGATCTGGCAGGTGCCGTTACGAACTCATGTAACGCATATTTTTGTAATACCTTCAGGTATATACTCGATAACCGTGCTTATAAGTCTGCACCGGAGGGCTTTGATCACTGGCGCGAATATGTCACTGCCTTCGGGTTTGGCAGCAAACTTGGTGTTGACCTGCCAAATGAGCTTTCAGGGAATGTGCCTTCACACGCTTATTATGACAGGTATTATGGCAAGGACAGGTGGAAGTCATTGACGGTGATTTCACTGGCGATAGGGCAGGGTGAACTTGGAACGACGCCTATCCAGATGGCAAACTACACTGCTGCAATTGCAAACAGGGGGTATTTTTACACTCCTCACGTTGTTAGATCAATAGGGGCAGGAGGAGCTCCGGATCCTCAATTTACTGAAAAGAGAACCACAGGCATATCGCCTCAAAATGTCGAAGTAGTGATAGAAGGGATGGAAGGTGCGGTAAGAGAAGGAACAGCACGTGGTGTGGCTCTCGATAGTATTATCATTTGCGGCAAAACAGGTACAGCTCAGAATCCTCATGGACCCCCTCACTCAATATTCGTTGCTTTCGCCCCAAAAATCAACCCCAAAATAGCAATAGCAGTCTATGTTGAAAATGCCGGCGCAGGTGCCACCTATGCTGCTCCGGTAGCAAGTCTTATGATTGAGAAGTATCTTACGGGTAAGGTGAAAAGAAAAGATATGGAAACCTATATCATTAATCTTAAACCCTGAGACTGATGGATAGAAACAGCAACATACTTAAAAGGTTGGACTGGACTGTGATCCTGCTATGGCTCATTTTGATGATAGTGGGCTGGCTTAACATATATGCAGCTGTGTACAATGATCAGCACGCAAATATTCTCGACTTTTCACAGCGTTATGGTAAACAGTTATTATGGATAATTGCAGCAATCGTAATAGCAGGCATGATAATCCTCACTGATAACAAAATTTATTTCTTTTTTGCCTGGATTGTGTATGGTATTTTTATTTTCATGTTGTTACTGGTGCTGGTTGCCGGGAAGAATATAAATGGTGCCAGATCGTGGTTCGAAATAGGGCCAATAAGCCTTCAGCCTTCTGAGTTTGCCAAGTTTGCAACCGGGCTCGCTCTGGCTTCTTTCCTCTCATCAAGAGGACAGCATATGAGCGGCTTCTGGACCATGACAAAGGCAGTGGCAATATTTATTCTACCGGCTGGCCTTATAGCCCTTCAGCCAGACATGGGATCGGTACTTACTTTCATGGCCTTTTTCATTGTCCTGTTCAGGGAAGGGATGAGCATGTATGTTTTTGTCTCTGCTGTTTTGATGGTTGTCATCTTCCTCCTTTCTCTGCTGGTTGGTAACCTTATTGTTGCGGTAGGGCTGGTAGTGCTGGCAGTGATTGCCATATGGATGGTCTCAGGAAGATCCATGGCATTGTTATCGGCAGGTGTGCTTATTCTTGCCGGCTCTGTCTCGTTTGTTGTCGGAAAATATGCCTTTGGACTTGGGTTAGGACCGATCGCTATAATGACAGTTCTCCTTGCAGGCCTTGCCATAGCAGTGGTGATTCTAAGACGTAAAATGGCAACCTTGCTTATAATATACTCCTTCCTTGTAGGCGGGATAATATATCTGTTTGCTGTTGACTACGCCTTCCATAATGTGGTGCCTCAACACCAGCAGACACGTATCAATATTCTCGTCGGACTGGAAAAAGATACCCACGGTACCGGATACAACCTTCACCAGTCAATGATATCAATTGGTTCAGGGGGCTTGCTGGGTAAAGGTTATCTTAACGGCACCCAGACAAAATTCAAATTTGTCCCTGAACAAAGCACCGACTTTATTTTCTGCACCGTGGGTGAAGAGTGGGGCTTTGCTGGCTCACTTGTTATCACCGGGCTGTTCCTCTGGCTGCTTATAAGGCTTGTGATAATCGCCGAAAGACAACGGACAGTCTTTGTCCGCGCTTATGGCTATTCAGTGGCATCAATATTATTTCTCCACTTTTTTATTAATATAGGTATGACCATTGGCATAATGCCTGTTATTGGAATACCCCTGCCGTTTTTAAGCTATGGCGGATCCTCGTTGTGGGGGTTCACAATCCTTCTGTTTATATTTTTAAGGCTTGATGCCAGCCGGTCAGAGTATCTTGGCTGATCAGAATGGCATACTTATCCCCGGAGAGATAACAACACCAAACTCATTTTCAACATAATCAATGAGTTGTGGGAAGAACTCCATGAAATCCTCCTGCAGGGGGAAATATTGTTTATTAAATACATGCATAGCCCATCTTGTCTCTTTAGGCAATGATGTACGTGAACTGAGTGTCTTAAGCACCTTTTTTATACCTACGCGTGTCTGATAAGTCTCAAGCCAGTTATCAATAATGAAAAAGGGCATACTCTCCCTCACATTGTCAGGAAGTATCTCGAAGTTGCTGACCATTGCCCTGTAAAAGTTATAGGTAACACTCTCAAGCGGCCGGCGTGAAAACAGATCCCACTCTTTGGTGAGGTAATGGTCATAGAGGATGTCAGTAATAACACCGGCATATTTGTGATATCGCTGGGTAAAATGGATCTTGCTCCTGGCAACTACCGGATGCCTGTCTGTGAATGCATCTATATGACGGTGAAGGATAATACCCTTACGTATGCCTTCCGGGTATTTAAGATAATCACGGCCCTTTACAAAGTCACCAATGTAATTGCCTATGATAATCTCCTCTGAGTCGCCAGAAAGATATATGTGTGCCAGAACATTCATCCGATATCCGTTATACAAAGATTCTGCCATTTCTGCACATGGCAATGACTCTCTAAAAACTTGTTTAAAAAAATTTAGAAGTTAAACTTCACAATTTCAAGGAGTAATCAAAATGAATAATTATGGAAAATTATTCATAAAATCATCTTCTTATTCCGATACAAATTATAAATTTGCCGGGAATGAATTGAAATTTGAAGCATTAAAATTATAAAATAGTAACATTCAAACAAGGAGGATTTATGACAAAGAAAAATGTCATTATTATTGGAGCAGCTGGTAGGGATTTCCACAATTTCAACACCTATTTCCGTGATAATGAGCTTTACAACGTAGTAGCTTTTACAGCTGCACAGATTCCAGATATCGATGGAAGAAAATATCCGTCAGAACTTGCAGGTAAACTTTACCCTGCAGGCATTCCTATTTATGCTGAAGCAGAACTTCCAAAACTTATTAAAGACCTGAAGGCTGATGATTGCGTTTTCTCATATAGCGATGTTCCTTATCAGAGGGTAATGTCTGTCAGCGCCATTGTTAATGCTGCCGGAGCAAACTTTATTCTTCTCGGATGGAAAGACACTATGGTCAAAAGCACCAAACCGGTTATTGCCGTTGGAGCTATCCGTACAGGTTGTGGCAAGAGCCAGACATCACGCAGGGTTATTGAGATACTGATGGAAAAAGGCCTTAAGGTTGTTGCCGTCCGCCATCCGATGCCTTATGGAAACCTGGTTGAACAGAAAGTGCAGCGTTTTGCTGTTGTTGAAGACCTTGCAAAACACAAATGTACGGTTGAGGAGATGGAGGAATACGAACCTCATGTTGTCAGAGGCAATGTAATATATGCCGGTGTTGACTATGAAGCTATTCTCCGTGCTGCTGAGAACGACCCTGCTGGTTGTGATGTGGTTCTCTGGGATGGTGGAAACAACGATTTTCCATTTTACAAACCTGACCTCATGATTACCGTTACTGACCCTCATCGCGCAGGCCATGAGCTGAGATATTATCCGGGAGAAGTAACTCTTCGTATTGCTGATGTGGTTGTTATTAACAAGATGGACAGCGCAGCACCTGAAGATATACAGACTGTAAGAGAGAGCATTGAGAAGGTAGCACCAAAAGCAATTGTCATTGACGGAGCATCACCAATTAAAGTCGACAATCCGGCTATTATCAAAGGCAAGAGAGTTCTTGTTGTTGAAGATGGTCCGACACTCACCCACGGTGAGATGAAGATTGGTGCAGGCGTTGTTGCCGCTCGTAAATATGGCGCTGCCGAACTTGTTGACCCTCGCCCGTTCACAGTAGGAAAACTTTCTGAGACTTTCTCTTTCTATCCTAACATCGGAACACTTCTTCCGGCTATGGGATATGGCGAACAGCAGCTTAAAGACCTCGAAAAGACAATAAACAACACCGATTGTGATTCAGTAGTTATCGGAACACCAATTGATCTGAACAGGATCATTAAGATCAAGAAGCCTAACACAAGGGTTTATTATGATCTGCAGGAGATTGGAAATCCGAACCTTGAGGAGGTTCTTAATGATTTCGTAAAAAATCACGTTACAAAGAAATAGACCTAACCTTCTATTCCAAATCAACCTTCATAGGGACATGCCATGGCATGTCCCTACTTTTTTTTACCTTTGCGCCAAAATCAGGAAAATGGCTGAAGAGATAAAATCACATATTACCATAGTGGGCTCCGGTAGCTGGGCAACAGCCCTCGCTATGCTGGTAACTACAAATAACAGAAAGCTTACATGGTATATTGACCGGCCTGAGATATTCCGCCACATAAGAAGATATCATAATAATCCCCACTATATCAGTTCTGTATACTTTGACCCCAACCTTGTCAGCGTCACAGATGACATAAATATGGCGGTTGAATCATCAGAAGTGATATTACTCGTTACACCTGCAGCATTCCTCAAGAATGAGCTGAGCGGATTGCAGCCGGCGTTGCTTAAGAACAAGACTGTCTGTTCCGGCATAAAGGGCATAGTACCCGGCGATAATACCATTGTAGGCGAATATATTCATAACACCTATGAGATGCCTTATGAGCAGATCGTAATCATAACAGGTCCAAGTCATGCCGAAGAGGTATCAATGGAGAAGCTTACCTATCTTACTTTCGCTTCTCCTGACACTGACAGAGCCTCTGCCGTGGCAAAACTCTTTGCCAACAGGTGGCTTCTGACAAGTATCTCAAAGGATATTTTTGGTATTGAGTATGCTGCCGTGATGAAGAATATTTACTCAATTGGCGCCGGAATATCTCATGGACTGGGCTATGGCGATAACTTCCTGGCTGTTTTGCTTGCAAACTCGGCAGGGGAGATGAGACGTTTTGTTGAGGCAATATCACCCGATGAGCGTGATATAACGGATGCCGCGTATCTCGGAGACCTTCTGGTGACAGGCTACTCTCAGTTCAGCCGTAACCGCACACTGGGTTTTATGATAGGTAAAGGATATACAGTGAGGAATGCCCTCCTCGAGATGACAATGGTGGCCGAGGGTTATTATGCCGCAAGCTGCATCCACGAGGTGACAAAAAAGAAAAAAATTAGCGTACCAATAGCCGAGACTATTTACAGGATACTATATAATGAGAGCCCGGCTGCACGCGAGATAAGAGACTTAACAAGAATACTGAAATAAAATGAAACAGATGATAAGCATTGATATAAGTGGTATATCAAATTTTACTGAGAATGGAGTTCCCGACAATCTCTTTAATCAGTCAGTACAGCAACTTTCAGTTTTACGTAAGGGAACAGGCAGAGGAAATGATTTTCTTGGCTGGGTGAACCTTCCTGATACCATCGGATCACAGCTTGCGGCAATCAAAATGTGTGCATCAAGACTTAAAGGCCAGGCCGATGTCACCGTTGTTATTGGAATAGGCGGATCATACCTGGGTGCAAAGGCACTTATGGAGGCTCTTGGAGATCCGTTCCATAAAGGAGTAAAGCACCATGTGGTCTTTGCCGGGCATACATTAAGCGAGGATTATCACGCTTCACTTCTTGATTTCCTGGGCAACAGGAAATTCAATATTGTTGTTATCTCAAAGAGCGGCACAACAACTGAACCTGCAATTGCTTTCCGCGTCCTCCGTGATCACCTTAAAACTGTCGTGGGCAAAGAAACTTCAAAATATATAGTTACAGTCACTGACGCACATAAAGGTGCTCTTCATAACCTCTCTGTAAAAGAGGGTTATGAGTCATTTATTATCCCTGACAATGTTGGCGGACGATACTCCGTCCTCACACCTGTGGGTCTTCTTCCTATGGCTCTTTCAGGCCTCGATATTGATGCCTTTGTTGCCGGCATGAAGGACATGGCAGGATTGATACGTGAAGGAAACGATACAAAAACGAACATGGCAGTTATCTATGCTGCTGCACGTAATTATCTATATAGCAAAGGATTCACTACCGAGATACTTGTAAGCTTTGAGCCATCGCTCCTTTANCTTGCCGAATGGTGGAAGCAGCTCTATGGCGAAAGTGAAGGGAAAGAAGGTAAGGGTATTTATCCTTCATCCGTTGTCTTTACCACTGATCTTCACTCAATGGGACAATACATTCAGCAGGGCGAGCGCAAAATATTTGAGACAATGATATCTGTTGAACATCCACGTCATAAGATGGTTGTTCCGGCTGCTGATGACGACTCAGACGGAATAGGTTTCATTGCAGGCAAGGCTCTCACTGAAGTAAACCATAAGGCTGAGGCGGGAACACGTCTTGCCCATATCGACGGCGGAGTGCCGGTGATGACAATAAACATCACCAAGGTTGATGAGTATACACTGGGACAGCTGATGTATTTCTTTGAACTGGCATGCGGCATAAGTGGCTATCTGCTTGGCATAAACCCATTTGACCAACCTGGTGTTGAGTCTTATAAAAAGAATATGTTTGCCCTTCTTGGTAAACCGGGTTATGAGGCTGAAAAAGCCGCATTGGAGAAAAAATTAATGTAGAGTCATTCCATTGCAAGTCCAAATAATCCGGAACCATTATTGCCTGGACACCTCTCCCCGTGCCGGGGAGAGGCCGGGTGAGGGGTTATGGTTTGAATACAATTCTCACCCTTATATCCTCATCCCGGGGTATTCCGTTCATTGTTGAAGCTTTCCACGTCGGACCTTCTTTAACAAGCCGCAAAGCTTCATCAGAGAAGGCCTGAGAGGGACTTTTTATTATCCTTAGGTTAGTGAGTAAACCGTCAGCCAGTACAGTGGCTCCGACAATAACAACTTCGCGCGTTTTATTTTCTATTCCTGCAGGATAATGGATATTTGATTCAATGTATTTATTGAATTCCTTATAACCAACTGATGGTTCGGGAGGATTATACTCGCCTGATTTGTCATTGACATTTACAGTGGCAACCGAGCCTGTCGCATCTTGTTTCTTTTCAATCCCATAGCCAACAACTACCACCTCATCAAGAGCCCCGGTATTAGAGTTCATTGCAATAAGCAGATTGGTATCAGTTTTTGATTCTATCTCTTTCTGTTCCATGCCTATATAACTTGCCACAAGGATCAGTGAGCTGTCGGTCCCGGCGTCTATAGAGAATTTTCCGTTGATATCGGTAATTACACCCCTTGTGGTGCCCTTTATTGTAACACTTGCTCCTGGCAATGGTTCTTTATCATCGGTTGATATTATAGTGCCTGATATGACTCTTTTCCCTGAAATGACTTCGCCGTTAGTTATAATTTCCCTGGCCTTTCTGTTTGAATTACGAATTTCAATGCCTGCCACTTTCCCACTGAGCATATCTTTTTTATCATCTGAAAGAGTTACAGCATCATTTGCCTCTGACAGAGGTTTTTCAGCAATGGCTGCCGATCCTGTGAAATTTTTATCCTTGTAGCTTTGTAAAGTATCAGTTACAACCACAGGTGTTATTCTTTTTACTGTCTGTTGACTGGCCCCCGAGGCCTCTCTCAGAACCTTTTCCACATCAGTTTTGGTTACAGGTTTCGCTTCCGGAACAGAGATTGTTTTCTTTGGTTCAATAGCCTGACTGACAAGCGGAGGTTCCGGATTTCTTCTGAGGATAAATAAAAGGGACGTTGTTCCTATCAGCAGGGCAAGTGCTGCTGCTATACGCATCGGGGTAAAAAACCTGCGTCTGCTTTTACCAGTTATCAACCGTCGATTAATTTCGCCCAGGTCTTTCTTTGCCTCCCCTGGAGTGATCATAGATAAACCTTCGGCAGCCTCGGCTTCGAAGGTGTCTCTCTGGAGCTCCCTCTCAAACGAGTTCCTCTCTTTTCCTTTCATACCACCACCGGTATATTTCAGGAAACGGGAAAGGTCATTTCTATTTTTCTTCCTGTGCGACATATTTTTCCTCAAGGCATATTTTTAAGTTTCGTTTTCCATTCTGAAGGTATGACTTGACTTTTTTCTCGTCCATATTCAGACACTCAGATATCTCCTTATAACACTTGTCTTCATAATAGAACATCCTTATGCATTGACGCTGTTCCTCTTTTAATCTGTTTATACAATCATTCAGTCTCTCATCACCCTGAGAATCTTCTTTGTCTATAGGATGCAACTCTTCACTGTTTTCCATAAACCAGAGAGGATCATTTATCATTATTGTTCCTCTTGCAGTTTCACTTTTTTTGCTGCGAAGGATCATAAGGCAATGATTCTTTGTTACAACATACAGCCATGTTTTAAAGTTTACAATCTCATGGTTTGCAACGTCAGTCACAAGTTTCTCAAAGATGTTTATCACCTCGTCCTTTGCACTCTCACGATCCTTAAGATATTTTAAGCAGACACCGTACACAAGATGCATATACCTTGAGTACAATAACCCCAGCTTCTCAGGATCACCTGTCTCCCTGAATTCAAGAAGAAGTGACTCATCAGTCATTTTAGCGGATTTATTTCCCAAAAGTATTAAAGACATGAAATTCCTGCAATTCAGGGTTTGTAAGGCTTTTTAAAGGTAACACAATTGAAAAAAACATAAATCTTTTTATGGAATTTATTCTGTTGCTGCATCCTGTAATAAAAGCTAAACAAAAAACCACATTATTATGAAAGCATTACTAATATTCATCGGGCTGGCTCTATTAACCATTTTGCCGTTGCAGGCACAGATAAAAATTTCCGGCACAGTAACTGATAAATCAGGGTCTCCCTTACCCGGTACAACAGTAACTGTAAAAGGAACTACAGTAGGTACTGTCACAGATTCCAATGGCAATTATACAATAAATGTTGACAACAAGGCTGTCTCTCTTATATTCAGCCTTATAGGTTTCAAAACAGCAGAAGAGACTATTGCAGGCAGAACAATTATTAATGTCGTGTTGGAAGAAAATGTTTCGGCACTGGAAGAGGTTGTTGTGGTAGGGTATGGCATATCAAGGAAGTGTGATAAAACGGGGAGTGTATCAGGAGTGGCATCCGGCATTCAGGTAAATGCACCCGCAATGTACTCCAATGCAGATTTTAATACTGAAGGCTATTCAGCCATCCACGAAAACGGATATAAAAGTGTTACCAAAGACCCTCTCTCCACTTTCTCAATTGATGTGGATAAAGCATCTTATTCAAATGTCCGCAGGTTTCTGAACATGGGTCAGATGCCTCCCGAAGATGCAGTGAGGATAGAAGAGATGATAAACTATTTCAGGTATGACTATCCCGAGCCAACCGGTGACTATCCCTTTTCTGTCTACACTGAGGTGGGCGTTTGCCCATGGAACACAGGTCACAGCCTGTTGCATATAGGGTTAAAAGGGAAAAGCATTGACAAGGAGTCTTTACCTCCATCTAATATAGTTTTTCTTATGGATGTATCCGGTTCAATGGATGAACCTAACAAACTCCCGTTACTTAAATCAGCCTTCAATCTTCTTGTTGATGAGCTGAGACCCCAGGACAGGGTGGCAATAGTTGTTTATGCCGGTGCTGCAGGCGTTGTTCTGGAGTCTACACCTGGTAGCAGAAAGGAAAGAATCAGGCAGGCAATTGATAACCTCCAGGCCGGAGGATCAACAGCCGGAGGAGAGGGATTGCTTCTTGCATATAAAATTGCTGAGGAGAACTTTGTTAAAGGAGGCAATAACCGGATAATTCTTGCCACTGATGGTGACTTTAATGTCGGTGTTTCAAGCAACGGAGGAATGGAACAACTGGTTGAGGAAAAGCGTGACAAGGGAGTCTTTATTACAGTGCTTGGATTTGGAATGGGCAACTACAAAGATGACAAGATGGAGACAATAGCCGACAAGGGTAATGGAAACTATGCTTATATAGATAACCTTCAGGAGGCACAGAAAGTCCTTGTTCAGGAGTTTGGCGGCACACTTTTCACCATTGCAAAAGACGTCAAGTTTCAGATCGAGTTTAACCCTGCATTCGTAAAAGCCTACAGGCTCGTTGGTTATGAAAACAGGTTGCTTAATAATGAAGATTTTAACGATGACACCAAGGATGCAGGTGAGATGGGGTCAGGGCATACTGTAACGGCATTATATGAATTGATACCTGCAGGATCAGATGAAAACGTCTCTTCAATTGACCCGCTAAAGTATCAGGCCAGACAAGAACCGGCCTCAGGTAGCTCAGACAATGAGATGCTCACCATTAAGCTTCGCTACAAGGAGCCTGATGGCAAGACAAGCCGGCTTTATGAAAAAGGTATCGTGGCTAGGGTTGTGGAAACATCACAAACATCAGACAGATTCAGATTCTCGGCAGCAGTCGCAGGCTTTGGAATGCTGCTCAGAAATTCTGAATATAAAGGGAATGCGTCTTATGATGATGTCATAAAGCTTGCGGCAGGAAGCAAAGGAGATGACGAGGATGGATACAGGAGTGAATTTATCAGGCTTGTGAAACTGGCAAGGCACGAGGGGAGGGGCAATGAGTAATTAACAATTAACAATTGACAATTAACAATAAGCAATAAGCAATACAGGATTGATAATTGATTTTAGTAGAATCGTTGCATGCAACGATTCTACATTTTTATTTGGATAACGGCAGGGTGAAACGGAAAACAGAACCTTTCTTCACTTCACTCTCAACCCAGATGGTGCATCCATGGAGATCAATGAATTCTTTGCACAATATCAGGCCAAGTCCTGTTCCTGTCTCATAAAGAGTACCTGCCCGACTTTCCTTGTTTTCAATAAGGAAAAGATTCTTTAGTATCTTCTCTGGTATACCCATCCCTGTATCAGCAATTGAAATCTCAGCAAGATCATCGTGCGATACAGCCCCTATTGTTATTTTTCCTCCCGGGTAAGTATATTTAACGGCATTAGTAATCAGGTTTCTGAAGATTATATTCACAAGGTTTTTATCAGCTCTGACCAAAATAGAGTTGCCTGCTTTATTGTCAATGGTTATCTTTTTCTTTTCAGCATTCAAACCAATGAGAGCAATATTACTTGCTACAATATCTGCAAGAGGGAATTCAACAGGACTGAATTTTATCCTTTTCATTTGTGTCCTGGACCACTCAAGCAGGTTCTCAAGCAAGGCATAATTATTCAGAGCCGCATCATAAAGGTTCTGGGCATATTCATAGCTTTTTGTGTCGTTTTCCAGGCTTTCCTTAAGCATCTCTGAAAAGCCTAATAAGGTGTTGTATGGTGATTTCAGGTCGTGGGCGATAATTGAAAAAAGCTTATCTTTTGTGTCATTTAGTTCCTTAAGTTCCATAGCCTGACGGCTTATCATCTCTCGACTTTTGTTTACCTCATTCAGGGCTTTCTCCAGTTCCTTGGATCTTTTTATTGCACGATCTTTGACCTTCCTGTTCTCTTTAAAAAAGAGATAAACTATTGCTGAAGCCATCGCGGTATTATAAACACATATGATAAAGTTCAATAAGTCTTCCCTGCCTTGAGGAAACGTAGAAAGGCCTGATTTTATAATAAATGCACCTGCAAACTGCATTAAAGCTATCTGCAGGATTGAAATGGTCATATGCTTGAAAATAGACCTGTTAAAAAGTGCTGCGATGAGCGGATAGAGCATATATGATGCAAATACCGGTGAATACCATGGCATTAAACCGCCTTCAGTGTGACGAATAGCAAAAAAACTTATAATGAACATATGGGCCTCGAAGGTATATAACGCCAGAGCCTGTGCGCTTGTCAGCTTTCCTTTTTTTATCAGATGAAAGCCAGATAAATATAAAAAGGCTCCGGTAAGTTGTACAAATAACCCAAGGTAAACTTTAGAAATTATTGCTATAGGTAAAGCGGAAAGTGAAATCAGCCCCAGTGCCAGGTTAAACCTGTTGACCTGCCTGTAGGTACGTTTTTTGTCAATGTCCCACCTTTCAACAATCCCGTAATTAATAATCTGATCAAAAATCGAGCGTACCATAAACATCAGATTCTCTTTATTTCATTGCAATAATAAAATTATACAATCGCTAAAAAGAATTGTTTCCGTAGTCTTTTTGCCTTGCTTTTATAAGCCTTCGGGCTTCTCCTCTGACATGCACCTCGGGCCTTATCTCTGATTCCTCAGTTTCGGTAATCAGACCCCTGATGTACAATCTTTGCGCAAGAAGTTTATAATACTCCTCAAGTGAAGGTTTAAGATTAAAATCATCATCAAAGGAGTTAAGTGACCATTTAGGTGCCGGGATTATGCTGGAAAGGAAAATGGCCTCATTGGCATTGATCTCCCTGGCATCCTTGTCAAAATAAAAACGCGCAGCTTCGTTAGCTCCATATACTCCGGGTCCCCATTCAATAATATTAAGGTATACCTCAAACATCCTCTCCTTACTGCTCAGGTGATTATTCTCTATCAGCCATACAATAATCACCTCTTCAAATTTTCTTGCGAGTGTTTTGTTTTTGCTTAGAAAAATATTTTTTACCAGCTGCATGCTGATTGAACTACCTCCACGGTAAAAACGCTTTTCTTTCAGATCCTGTACCAGCGCTTCTCTGATGCTGCCTGGCAAAAAACCCTGGTGGTAAAAGAAACCTCCGTCTTCTGACTGCAGAACTGTTGTCTGAAGATATGGAGATATCCTGTCGAGAGTTCTGAAATTGCTGTTTGAGGGCCCGACCATAAGGCTTCTCACAGGTATTCCTTTTTCATATGCCGTGTACTCAAACTCACCGTTTATCTTCCTGAAATCGGTGTTTCCAAACTCAATGATCCTGAAGTTTTTAGCTGTTAGTGACGACTCAAACTTCAGACTGTCAATATTTGAAAAGTCAATATCGAAGAAGAAATGATAGCTCATCTTTCCTGACGTCTTTAACCCCTCAAGGTTGTAAAAAAGCCCCTTTGGTAAAGATGAGAAGAGATCATCTGCCTGAAAATTCTTTTTGTTTAATGATGCCGTTACTTTCCATTTTTCATCCTTAGCGATTTTAAGATATGGCGAGAATGAAAAGTTGTTTACAGTAACTACCGAGCTTGAGTCCATCTCGAAAAACCTGTTGCCAATATTGATGTTGTAATCAATTATACCATTGTTCAGTTTCACATCTTCAGCCGACAGTCTTTTGTGGTTTACAAGTATTCCTTTAGCTCTCGCGTTTCCTTTGAATGTAACAAAATCACCTTTCCTCTGAGACTCTTTAACTTCAAAAGAGAGAGTGTCAAACTGAGCTTTGGCCCCCCACCTGAAATCAATAAAGGGTATAGAAAACTTTTTCTTTTCTCTGCTGAAGAGACGTACTGAGACAATCCTGTGTGAATGATCAAGAATACCATTGGCATAAAGATACCCCGGTTTCCCGTTTTCAAGGTTTTCAATTTCAGCAGTGAATTTGTTGTGGTCGACCTTCAGTAACGGTGTCGAGATATTAAGTCTGTAGCCCTTGTTTATATAATTAATTGTCAGGTCATTGATGTTGGCTCTTGAAGGGATGACATCGAGAAGCAAAGAAAACAGCCTGTCGGTTGTCCTTGCATAGCTTCGCTTTATTGCGGGCCTGGCAACTGACAGAGTGTCTCTGTTTCCGGTTTTCGACTCTCTGAAGAGAAAATCGAAGTTAGACGTACTGCCCTGCTTAATAAAGTTGAATCTGATTTTATCGGCCTCAAGTTTTCTGAGGTCAGGGGTGAGCATCAGTAACTTGAATGGGTTTAAACTCAGGCTGATATGTCTGGCTGAAAAAAGTGAGTCACGATTTATTTCAATGAGACTCAGTTTATCAATATCAACTGTTGCAAGGCCTTTAAATCTTAGCCTGTCATAGTGGATAATAAGTGAATGCCGCGTTTCAATATTTCTTATTTTATGAGAAACGACAAGTCGTAACAACGGCCCTCTGAGTAGCATCATGACCACAATTACTGAAACGATGCTTATAAAAAGAACTCTTCTTCTGCTCATATTAATCCACAGCACTCAATTATCTGCAAAGGTAACATGAACAGAACGAAATATTTACAAAAAATTGTTCTATGATTATATTTTATACTAAAGATTCACTCAATGCGTTTCAGATCCAGGTCCTGAAAGTCAAAGCTAAAATCAGTCAGAGGTGAGATAGGTTTCATAGTCAGGCCTGATGCTTTGTCATCAACACCTATGTTGAATACAACAAAGGCATCCGCATCAAGGCTGCGGTCATCCCATTTTGCAATAAAGGTGTTCCCCTTATAATAGATCAGTTCGCCCGATATTTTGGGGCTCCGTTTTGATGTAAAACGAAGCTTGTCACCTGCAGTTTCAATAACAACTTTCCCGAACCAGTTATCAGAATAGGTGCCGGTGTAGATTGAGCAGTCAGGCTTTGTTATGTTGATACTGCTCTGTGCGTCCACTTCTTTCCATATCTTATCGGTTACGCCTTTTGCATATGCCAGGTCGTTCAGATATGAATCGTGATACTGTTTAAGCCTGTCAACACCTTTGATTCCAAAATAACTGTCCAGAATGGTGTTTGTGATTGTTTCAAAAGCTTCTCCACACTGCTGGTTTGTGAGTACAATGATACCCAGCTTCAGCTCGGGAATCATTGTTATCTGAGTCACCATACCTGAAAGGCTTCCTGTATGGCTTACCTCAAGAAAGCCTTTAGCATCGCGAAGAACAAATCCGAGACCATAGCTCCTGAAATGTGTGTTATATTCTCCCGGATTATAAACCCTGATTATTGTTTGTGGTGACCACATCTCATTGTGAGTGTTCTCGCTTACCAGCGTCTGAGAGAGGTTATCTCCGTAGCGGCCATTATTCAAATGCATCATTACCCATTTGCTGAGGTCATTGATGTTACTGTATATTCCTCCTGCAGAGTTTGACATATCCACTTCATGGCGTTCCACCACAACCAGTTTGCCATTTACGGGAACATGTGGATCAATAACGTCTGATCTGTCTTTAAGCAGTTTGAATGAAGGTGCGCTTGACGTCATTCCAAGCGGTTTCATAATACGTGTTTCAACAAAATCTTCCCAACTCATCCCGGAGACTCTCTGTACCACTTCGCCGGCAACAATGTACATCAGGTTATCATAATCATATTTTGTTCTGAATCCTGATGACTGTTTCAGATACCTTAGGTTATGGATTACATCTTTCCTGGTGAAATCGGTAGGTCCGGGCCAAATCATCAGGTCTCCAGCACCAAGACCCAGACCGCTGCAGTGAGTAAGCATATCCCTGATTGTGAAATCTTCAGTCACATAAGGACTGTAAAGCCTGAATTCAGGGATTATATCAGCGACTTTGGTATCCCATGATATTTTTTTTTCATCGACAAGTATTCCCAGCGCGGTTACTGTAAATGCCTTGCTGTTTGACGCAATCCCGAACAGCGTATTTGCATCAACCGGCTGGTTTGTCAGAATTGAGCTGACGCCATAACCTTTTGCATGAATAACCTTGTTGTCTTTCACAACGGCCACAGCAATGCCCGGGACGTCAAATGTCTTAAGAGTCGTGTTTACCAGGTTGTCAATTTCTGCTGAAGTAATTGGCTGGGCATTAACAGATACTGCAGTTGTTAACAGCAGAATGGAGAAAATAAAGGATAAGCGTTGGTGAGTGGTGGTGCTCATTTTAAAATGATTAAAAGATTTTAAGACTATTTGTTTCTTGCCGGGTTTAGAACATTAACTCTTACAACCCAGCTCTTTTTTACTCTTGAAGAGACATTAATGTCTTTGACAAGGTTATTTACAGGTTTCAGTTTTGTCTCCCCGGTTGTTGTATTAATCTCTATGTTAAAATCAGTGGCATTGTCAAAGTTATAATCTATCTGCTTGTTGATTATCAATGGCAGAGTATCCGTTGGGGAGGTGAATTTCAACTGTACAAACCCCACTTTGCTCTCTCCTATAATTCTGTCAAACACCGGTTTATAGATTGTTGTTTCCAGACCGGGTTCGGTTATTATTTTTGCCTGATCGCCACCGGAATAAACAGGATGAAGCTTTATAAATGGAAGTCTGGCCATTTCCCTGGCGAATGAATCGTTTTTAATGAACGCTGCAAGAAGTATTATTATGCAGGCTATTGCCCATATATATGCAGTAATTGCCAATAGTTTTTTCATTTCAGTACTTATTTTAATAATGAACCTGTAGTGAAAAGTTTGACCAGGAGTACTATTCCCTGTTGCATTGTACCACTCGTAAATACTACCAGCAGTGTGAAGGCCGGGTAGAGGAAGAGCATTCTTGCCAGAGTCAGGCGTTTTCCAACCGGGGTGCCTTTGATATGGTAATTTATTGCACCCCTTTTGCAGGAGTCAATACATTTGCCGCACTTCATGCAGGTGATTGAAGGCTTACCTTTCTCAACATCCTGTTTCTCAAGCGACATTGTGGGGCACACTTTTGTACACAGCATGCAGTCGTTGCATTTTTCCTTATCTATACTTACATCAAACACATTTATCTTGTTTGACAGAGAGCAGAGAGCTCCCATAGGGCAGAAGGTTGTGCACTGTATGCGTTTTTTTGTGAGCAGAGGGAGAATAATAACCAGGGCCGCAAAGAGAGAAATAAATGAGATTGTCTTTAAAAGAACAGTAAAAGAGGTCACTTTTTCAAACTCGGTCACAGTTTTGAATGGACAGAGCCAGTCGCAATAGAATGGGCCAACCAATAAAAGAGACATGATAGCCACAATTATCAACACTGCAAACGAAGCCCATCTGAAAGCTGGGTTCACTTTCTTTATCACTGGTTTACGAAGGATACGTGATGTTCCGTCATCCCATCCCCCATAGAAGCACCCCCAGCTGCAGAAGCCTCGCCCAAGGGCAATCATTACTCCGATAACGATTACAAGCATTGAGGTTATTGATGCAAAGCCTCCTATGATTGATCCCGGAAAAATTATGCTTCCGGAAATGATGACAGGAAGGATGATCATGGTGGTGACAATGTGACAGAATGGTATCTCGCACGCGAGGGCGGTCTCGTTATTAAAGGTCATTGTGCCGCGCATGCTTATGAGATCCACAATGAATGTAAGCGCAAAGAAGAGAGCAAGTAAAATAAAACCTACTGCCCTGTATTTATCAACTTTCCCCTTATACAAAATCATGAAGAAGAGAACATTGAAGAAGAAGAAGGTGATTAGGAAAGCAATCAGGGATACCTGACTGCTAAAATTTGGTTTTCCGCCTGTGGAAAGAATGAAAATCAGAAGCGTCATCGGCAAAAGCAGAAGAAGCGATTTTCCTATTTTTCCGGTGGTGGAGAAGCTGTTTTCCGGGTTTGTTTTCATGGCTATTTATCTGATAAGCAGTATTAATCCTTTATAAAAATACAAAAAACCGGCAAGGAGGGCTGCGAATTTGCCTATTATCCTTAACACATGCTGTCTTTTAAACATCCCCGCCACGGGCATAGGCAGAAAGAATATTGAAGTGCCTGCAAAGAAAGCAACGAAGAAGAGGACACTCCCGGCAATAGTGCCGCTGTCAATTGCCCCCGCGATGGCCAGCAGAAAAGGAGGACAGATGTTTATGCCGGTAAGAAACCCTCCGGTAAATGGTATCAGAAGCCTTTTTTGACTGTTCTGACTCTCAGGCATTTTTTTTACTGTTTTGCCGAGGCAGATCTCTTTAAATCGGTAAAGACCATATGCAATAAGCAAAGCAGAAAGGATCATATAGGCAAACCCCATAATAAAAGTACGTGATTCAGTCTGTTGAACCACGGCATGGCCTATTATACCTGCAAGGATTGCTGTCAGGAGATAGGCGGTAAGACGGCCTGTAAGGAAGATAGCAACAAGCAGATAGCTCTTTTTTAACCCTCCGCTTTCAGACATGAGGTAAGGGATCAGAACAGGCCCGCAATATGCAACGCACACTGCTCCCGTGCTTAATCCAAGTATAAATCCCTGTCCCATGAGAATAAAGATAGAAAATTCAGGATATGTACAAATCTTAATATCGGTAAGCGGTAAGCAGTAACCGGTAACCGGAGACAGGAAACCGGTGAAGCAGATATTTGATTTTTGTTATTACCCGTTTACCTCCGGTTTCATCTGAGGAAAGAAGAGCACATCCTGTATTGAAGACTGGTTGGTCATAAACATTGTGAGTCTGTCAATACCCATACCCATACCTGATGTTGGAGGCATGCCATACTCGAGAGCCCTGATGAAGTCCATGTCAATGAACATTGCTTCGTCGTCGCCCTTTTCAGAAAGACGCAGCTGCTCCTGGAATCTCTCAAGCTGATCAATAGGATCATTTAGTTCAGAATAGGCGTTGGCCAGCTCCTTGCCGTTGACCATAAGCTCAAATCGCTCTGTGAGTCCCTCCTTGCTCCTGTGTTTTTTGGTAAGAGGAGATGTCTCCTGCGGATAATCAATGATGAAGGTAGGCTGTACAAAGTGATGCTCACATTTCTCACCAAAAATCTCGTCAATGAGTTTGCCAACACCCATTGAGGGTGAGTGACCAATTTCAAGTTTGTCGCATACTTTGCGCAAGCCGGCTTCATCCATGCCGGTTATGTCTATTCCTGTATACTCTTTTATTGCATCGGTCATTGAGAGACGTCGGTATGGAGCAGCGTAGTCAATAATCTTGTCGCCCAGCTGAACCTTGGTGGTACCGTGCAGATCCATCGCCACTTTCTCAAGGATCTTTTCAGTGAACTCCATCATCCAGTTATAGTCCTTATATGGAACATATATCTCCATTACAGTAAACTCGGGGTTATGGGTACGATCCATACCTTCATTCCGGAAGTCCTTTGCAAATTCGTAAACGCCATCGTAACCACCAACGATGAGTCTCTTCAGGTAAAGCTCATTTGCGATACGCATATAAAGAGAAATATCCAGGGTATTATGATGTGTAATGAACGGTCTTGCTGCTGCTCCTCCTGGTATGGGCTGAAGAATAGGGGTCTCAACCTCAAGGTATCCGTATGAATCGAAAAGCTCACGCATAGATTTGATTATCTGCGTGCGTTTTCTGAATGTATCACGCACCTGCGGGTTGACTATAAGGTCGACATAACGCTGGCGATAACGCATCTCAGGATCAGTCACAGCATCATAAACTACGCCATCTTTCTCCTTTACTATCGGAAGGGGCCTGATTGATTTGCTAAGCAGGGTAAACTCCTTAACATGGATAGTTGTCTCTCCCATCTGTGTCTTAAAGACAAAGCCCTTTATACCAATGATATCTCCGATATCCAGAAGTTTTTTGAACAGAGTATTATATAGTGTTTTGTCTTCGCCGGGGCAAACGTCATCCCGTTTGATGTAGATCTGAATTCTTCCTGTGGAGTCCATTATTTCTCCAAAGGAGGCGTTACCCATTATGCGGCGACTCATTATACGGCCCGCAACACATACATCATGAATTTCCTGCTGTTCAGCATCAAAACGTTTGTGTATCTCTGCAGTTGTAATATTTACCGGATATAATGCTGCAGGATAAGGATTTATGCCAAGCTTTCTTATCTCTTCCAAAGATGCCCTGCGCACCTGTTCCTGTTCACTGAGGTTATCTGTTGTAGCCATCTCTCTTGTTAAAGTTTGTGCAAAAATAATAAAATCAGCGTAAAGGCTGACAAAGCTTCAGAAAGACAGCGACTAAAAAAGTCAGAATCTTATGCCGGCAGATATGTTTATAGTTTTAACTCCATCCCTGACCTTCAACCTGATAAATCTCCAGCCAGGCTTAAAATAACCTGTTAAGCAGTTTAAAAAGTAATCTGATCAACCAGTCAAATATTTTATTAAAATAAGACTTGCTTTGAAAAATAAAGTCACAGGCAGCCTTAAGCAATGCTTAAAGTCATTGTTGTTTTTTTGCTCTGATGTTTTCTACGTATTCCCTGAAGAGGTTTTGGAGTCTTCTTGTAACTGGTCCGGGAGTTCCATCTCCAATAGCCATTGCACCAACTTTAATTACCGGGATGATCTCACCGGAGGTGTTTGCTATGAATGCCTCCTGAATGTATGGCATCATATCGGCAGGGATAGCTTCTTCAGTAACAGTAATATTGTTTTCAGCTGCAATATTAATGATGTTTTTTCTTGTAATACCTGAAAGAATATAATTTGATTCCGGATGGGTAAATACCACATCTTCTTTTACAAAGAAAGCATTGGCGTGTGACGACTCTGTGACCACTCCGTCACGTACAAATATCACTTCACTGAAACCGTTGTCGAGTGCCTGCTGAAATGCCATCACATTAGGCAGCAGGGCGATACTTTTAATATCGCAGCGGTTCCATCTCATTTCAGGTACCATAGTTACGCCTATGCCGTTCTCCCAAGCCAGTGTATCAGTTGATAGCCTCGATGCAGTTGCGTAAACAGTAGGAGAGACGGGTGGATCAGGGAAACTGTGTTTCCGCTTTGCTGCACCACGGGTTATCTGTATATAGACGCTGGCACAACAGTCTCCAAGCTCATTCCTGTTAATCAGTTCATTGGCTATCTGTGGCAGCATGTCAGCATCGTCATAAGTGATTGATATCGATGCAAGACTTCTTTTAAGACGTGCAATGTGACTTTCCATATCGAAAAAGAAGCCTCCGTACCAGCGTACTACTTCGTAAATGCCATCTGCAAAAAGGAAACCTCTCTCATCGGGGCTGATCCTGATTTCATCATGAGGCAAAAACTGTCCGTTTAAGTAAGATATTGTCATATTATGGGGCTAAAAAATTAGTTTACCAAGTTCGTCAATCTGACTTTCTGTAAGTCCTTCCGGTACAATATCGGCAGCCCTGCAGGTAAAGAAGATGGAAGCCGATTTGGCAAGTATATCAATTAGGTCAAATGCGTTGCCTATAGTATCTCCAATGGCAAAAACACCATGCTTTTCCCAGAGTGCCACATCGTGTGTTCTGAGTGCTTCCACTGTTGCCTTTGCAATAGCAACCGATCCCGGAAGTAAATATGGGACAAAGCCCACACCCGCAGGAATAAAGATTTTGGTCTCGGGATGCATCCCCCACAGTATGCGGTTAAGCACTCTTTCATCACAGAACTCTGATGCCTGTGTCAGAGCGCATAACTCGCTTGTATGAGTATGAATAACAACCCTGTGCTTTGATCTTCTTTCTGTATTCATTGAATGAATACTCAGGTGCGATGAGAGCTCAGATGTGGGGCGAAGTGTGTCATGTAACTCATTGTCAGCTGGCTCAATAATATGATAGCCTTTGCCTGTTTCATCCACCCGTATTATAAGGATGTTCGCAAGAGGTTCCTTTGCAATGTCGCGCATCCTCTTACCTGTGCCGGTCACCATGAAGCAGGTGCCTGAAAGATTTTCAGCTGAGGCCGGCAGATCTTTGTGAGGAAGCTTTTTGCATTCTCCGGCTGAGATGTTAAAAACATCTTTAAGATTCACTGAAATATTCCCGGCGTTTTTCTCTGCCCATCCTTTCTGCCATATATATCCGGCAACTTCTGATACCGAGTCAATCAGTGCTGACAGTTGTTTATTGTTTTGTAACGGATCGGTCATATTCAGAGAATTTTCTGCAAAGATATCTGATTCATTTTATTCAGGGAGCATAATCTGTGTGGTCATAATTTATTGCCCCGGCAGGCTTCAACAGGGATAATATATTAATGTTGTTGGCCCCGGCGCTCTGGCACCTGACAATGAATCAGCGGTTTCTCAATTGACTGCCGGCTGCTGAATACAGGTGACATGTGCCTCTTTAGTAAACTACACAAAAATTTTATTTATATTTGTAACAAACCGCTGCAATATTAACATATAAAACATGATAATTTTAAAACTCCTGAACCATCAGTGGAAGGAAAATGTACGTTCACCGTTCTGGCAGAAGAGCATATGGCTTAACATTTTGCTTGGGATTGTTGGCCTGTACCTTACCCTTTGCGTGGTTTCTTTAGGCTTTCTGGCTGATAAAATATTGTCGGATATTTACAAGGATCGTAATGTTATCGAGGCATTCACCGGACTGTTGTTTTATTACTTCTCGTTCGATCTGATAATGAGGTTTCTTATTCAGAAGATCCCTGTGATCTCTATGTTGCCTTATATGACCATGCCGGTTAAGAAGAACACACTTATTCATTATCCTTTGTTAAAAACTATCCCGGGTTTCTTCAACTTTCTGGCATTGTGTCTTATACTTCCTTTTTTCTTTAAGGTGGTGCTTCCGGCGAACCCTGTAATGTGGTCAACAGTCTGGCTCGTTACTGTTCTTTCACTTATAGCCGTAAATAACTTCCTTGCCTTTACTCTTAAAAAGTATTTTGCAAAGAGGCCATTGCTCATCTTTCTGGTACTTGCACTGGTTGGAGTGGCAGCATGGTTTGACATTAAGGGAAAGCTGAACATGACAGAATGGGTTGCATCAGCATTTTTCTTTCTTGAGAGGCACCCGCGCTACGGGGTTTTCCCCCCTCTCCTTGCTTTGTGTTCATATGAGCTGGCATACATCATGCTAAAAAGAAACTCCTATATCGAGGAGGAGAAAAAAAGTGCCAGCAGAATGTCCCCCGGCTTCACTTTCCTGTCGAGGTATGGAGAGATAGGTCTTCTCATGCAAACTGAGCTTAGGATGATATTCAGGAATAAAAGACCCAAGGCAGTAGTCTGGCTAAGCCCCGTTTTTATGCTGTATGGTTTTATTTTTTATAACGATACGGAGATTGGCAAAGCAGCCTTTCTTATCATGGCTGGTTTTTTTGTGACCGCTGCCGCCGCGATAATATATGCTCAGTACTTCTTTGCCTGGGAAAGCTCGTTTCTTGACACTTATCTCGCAAACAGAATAAACGAGCTGAATTATATGAAATCAAAGTTCTGGCTGTTTTTCATATTATGTTCTGTATGCTATATTTTAACGTTGCCTTATGGTTTTTTTGGTCATAATATCGCACTTATAAATCTTTCGTTTTTCATATATAATGTTGGTGTAACATCCTACATTTATATATTTTTCGGACTATTCAGCAGATCAAGGATCGACCTTGGCAAATCCCAGTTTATGAATTATGAGGGGGCGGGAGCTGCCCAGTGGTTAAGTGTTATACCCATTATGGGGCTGCCATTTCTTATATATGGAATTTGTGCCCTGGCAGGTAATGTTACAGCTACATACTACATCGTTATGGCACTTGGGATAGCTGGAATAATTCTTAATGAGTTTATCCTTGCGCTGCTGGCAAAAGCATTTTTAAAAAACAAATACAAGATGGCAGCTGCATTCAGAAAATAGTAACACATTATGATAGAATTACACAATTTAAAAAAGGATTACGGTAAAAAGACCGCGCTCAATGTCGATAGTCTGTCAGTCAGAGAAGGAGAATGCATCGGACTTGTTGGAAACAACGGTGCAGGCAAGACAACAATGCTGAGCCTTGTGCTTGATCTTATTAAGGCAACGCAGGGCTACGTGACATCAAAAGGAGTTAAGGTAAGCGGTAATGATGACTGGAAAGAATATACTGGGTCATATCTGAACGAGGGATTTCTCATTCCGTTCCTTACACCGATGGAGTATTTTGAATTTATTGCATCGCTCCATGGCATGAATAAGGAAGATGTGATTAGTTTCCTAAATGAAACTTCGGGGTTCTTCAGCGAAGACATCACAATAAAAAAATATATACGCGACCTCTCAGCCGGCAACAAAAATAAGGTGGGCATACTGGCAGCCATGATGTGGCAGCCAGGGTTGCTTATTCTTGACGAGCCGTTTTCAAACCTCGACCCAACTTCACAGTCGTGGCTTAAGAACAGGCTTGAGAAGCTTAACAATGAGAGAGTGACAATGATAATATCAAGTCACGACCTCAACCACATCTCTGAGATCAGCAGCAGGATATTGCTCCTTGAAAACGGACTTCTTATCAAAGACATAAGCTCAGGTGAAGGCACTTTACAGGAGCTCGAGCGTTACTTCAGCGTCAGCTAGGCTTACTGCCTCTTTACAGGGTAATTGCCCTATAAACCTGACAAAGATTGGTAACTTTTAATTTTCTTATGAGTACCTTTGCCAATCAGCAAAGACATTATTTATCTTACCATGCAGAATATCAAGAGGTTACCACCATGGCTAAAAATGCAGCGTGCAAGTGGAGAGAACTACACGATGGTGAAACACCTTGTCTCTGACAATGGCCTTCATACAATATGTACCAGTGGCAACTGCCCTAACATCGGTGAGTGCTGGAATGCAGGCACAGCAACGTTTATGATACTGGGTGATATTTGCACACGTTCATGTAAATTCTGCGGTACAGCAACCGGCCGGCCTCTTCCTCCTGTGGATGAAGAGCCCTCCGCGATTGCCAGTGCTGTCATGACAATGAAGCTTAGACATTGTGTGATCACCTCGGTAGACCGCGACGACTTGGAAGATGGCGGAGCAGAACACTGGGCTAAAACAATAAATGAGGTGAAAAGGGTGAATCCCAGGGTGACAATGGAGACACTGATACCTGACTTCAGGGGTGATTTGAGCAAAATTGATAAGGTAATAGACGCCGGACCAGAGGTTATTTCCCATAACATTGAAACCGTAAGGAGGTTGACACCCCTGATACGCTCAGTGGCATCATATGACACCAGCCTCATGGTGCTTAAACATATAGCTTTAAGAGGTGTTACAGCTAAATCAGGTTTCATGCTCGGCCTGGGAGAGACAGAGGAAGAGGTGATGGAGTCACTTAGGGATCTGCGGGAGTGTGGTTGCAGTGTTGTGACTATTGGACAATATCTTGCCCCATCGCTTAAACATATGCCGGTAGTTGAGTATGTCACACCCGATAAGTTTGAATGGTATGGTAAAAAGGCCCTTGAAATGGGATTTGATTTTGCCGAGAGCAGCCCGTTGGTGAGAAGCTCGTATCATGCCGACAAACACGCGGGGAGGAAATTGGCAATTAACAATTAGTAATTAATAATTAACAATATAGAACCGGAACCAGAAACCCGGATAATTCATAGAGATAATAAAACCAAGAACCACAACAAGGAATTGAAGAACAAAGTAGTATACGACGATCTGGGCTCCCGCGATTATAAAGAGACCTGGGATTACCAGGAGAAATTCTTCCGTGAGAAAGTTAACTTCAAGGGTAATAGAGAGAATGACACTCAGGCCCCTGCTGATCGTCTCATCTTTGTTGAGCATAATCATGTTTATACTCTTGGTAAGAGCGGGCAGGAATCAAACCTGCTGTTGGATTATATACAGCTTAGAGCAAAAGATGCGGTCTTCTATCACATAGACCGGGGTGGTGACATAACATATCACGGACCCGGACAGATTGTCGGGTATCCAATCTTCGACATTGAATCAATGGGTCTGGGACTTAAAGACTATATTCATCTGCTTGAGGAAGCAGTGATTAAAACAATATCACACTATGGCATTAAAGGCGAGCGCCTCGATGGTGCCACAGGCGTTTGGATTGAGCCCGCATCAGCGGGGAAGGCGCGCAAGATATGCGCCATTGGCGTAAAGGCAAGTCGTTATGTTACTATGCATGGCTTCGCCCTCAACGTCAATACAGACCTCTCGTATTTCAATCATATCAACCCGTGCGGGTTCACTGATAAAGGTGTGACCAGCATAGCACGTGAGACAGGCGGGGAGATATCGTTTGGCGAGGTTAAAAACGATTTAAAAAACGTAATAGGGGAGGTCTTCGG
>JGI20214J51088_10000116_pt1 | contig 55334 bp, 43 predicted proteins | sample WetSurMetagenome_FD_51088 | JGI IMG/M metagenome (IMG submission 51088) | reverse complement strand
ATTGTCTGTACATTGACTCACGTAAATTTATCAAAACAGACAGCAATTTCGGATTTGCCAATGTTGATTTCATTATGTCGGATAGCCTGATAAAAGAGAACTTTACCGGAATCAGTAAGCATGTAATCGTTCCCGGATTCATTGCGAGCAATCATAGCAATGAGACGACCACACTTGGAAGAGGTGGGTCTGATTATACAGCTGCTATAATTGCGGCTGCTCTCGATGCAGAAGTTCTTGAGATCTGGACTGATGTAAATGGATTTATGACTGCAGATCCAAAGAAAGTTGATAAGGCCTACGCAATTGAAAGTCTCACTTACTCTGAGGCGATTGAATTATCCCATTTTGGGGCAAAAGTAATATATACTCCTACCCTACGTCCCGTATATAAAAAGAACATACCTATTCTGGTTCTTAATACTTTCAATCCGGAATCGAAAGGGACAGTTATCAGTCATAAATCGTCTGATGAAAACAGGAGTCCGATCAAAGGAATTTCATCAATTGATCATATCGACCTGATCACATTGCAGGGTACTGGAATGGTGGGTGTTACAGGAACATCAATGAGGCTGTTTGGAGCATTGGCAAGATACAATATTAATATAATTCTTATAACCCAGGCATCCTCAGAGTACTCAATAACTTTTGCTATAAGTCCTGCTGATTCTGTAAAAGCTGCTGAAGCGATGCATGAGGAATTCAAAATTGAAATAGACCTAAACAACGAATTAAAAGTCCTCATTGAGAAGAATTTATCCATAATCGCAATTGTTGGTGAAAGGATGAAAAACACTCCGGGGATTTCAGCAACTCTTTTCAGATCTCTTGGCAGAAACGGGATAAATGTAATTGCAACAGCACAGGGTTCATCAGAATTAAATATATCTGTTGTCATAAAAAATGAAAGCCTGAAAAAAGCCCTGAATGTTATCCATGATGGTTTTTTCCTTTCCCGTTACAAAGAAATGTATTTGTTTGTTGCAGGTACAGGATTGGTTGGATCAAGCTTATTGAAGCAGATGCAGAGTCAATATTCAACTCTTCTCAGTGAGCATAATCTGAAAGTAAATCTGATTGGGGTAACAAATTCAAGAAAAATGCTAATAGACAAGAAAGGCATTTCATTGGAGAATTACAGGGAAACACTAAAAACAACGGGAGAAAAAGGAGATATATCAGGTTTTATTCAACAGATGACAAAGATGAATCTTCGTAATTCAATATTCATCGATTGCACAGCTGATGATAACGTAGCTTCGAAATATGAAGATATACTTTCGAAATATGTTTCAATAGTAACTGCTAACAAAATTGCCTGTTCCTCAGAATATAATTATTATCAAAAGCTCAGGACCATTGCAAATGAGCGTGGAGTAAGATTAATGTATGAAACCACTGTCGGTGCAGGATTGCCAATTATCAAAACTATCAGTGATCTGATTGTGAGTGGAGATAAGATCCTGAAGATAGAAGCTGTACTGTCAGGAACTATGAATTTCATCTTTAATGAACTAAGCGAGGAAATGCCTCTGAGCAGCGCAATAAAAAAAGCGAGAGAAAAAGGTTATTCTGAACCCGACCCTCGGGTGGATCTGAGTGGTACTGATGTTGTCAGGAAAATCCTGATACTGGCCCGGGAAGCCGGTTATCCGATTGAAAAAGAAGATATCCTTGTAAGTAAATTCCTGCCCGATGAATGTTTCAAGGGGGATCTTAATAACTTTTTTGAGAAGGTTAAGGAACATGATGCTGAATTCGAGCAAAAAAGGAAGGAACTTTCAAAACAGAACAAAAAGTGGAGATTCTTTGCCACGCTCGATCAGGGCAAGGCAAAAGTTGAACTTCTAACAATTGGTTCTGAACATCCCTCCTTTAATCTTGAAGGAAGTAATAATATTATTTTGATTACAACAACAAGATATCGTGAGTTGCCTATGGTAATCAAAGGCTATGGTGCTGGAGCTGAGGTGACAGCGGCAGGTGTGTTTGCCGATCTTATGAGGGTAGTGAATGTATAAGAGCAAAACTGGAGATCATTTGAATAAATAAGTGAAGCATTGGGGGAAAAAATAATAAAATATTATTCAACGAACGGGATATCTCCTGAAGTTTCTTTTCAGGAAGCTCTCCTGAAAGGTCTTGCTCCGGATGGAGGATTATATCTCCCGGATTATTACCCTGTTATAACTCCGGATGAATGTGAACATTTTTCTGACCTCGGATACAATGAGATCGCTTATAGTATCCTAAGCAAACTAATTGGAAATGAGATAGAGTTACAAGATCTGCAAAATCTATGTCATGATGCGTACAACTTTGATGTACCTCTTGAAAAAGTATCTGATCGTAAGTATATAATGAGACTCGATCGGGGTCCGACAGCTTCATTCAAGGATTTTGCTGCACGGATGATGAGCAGACTTATGCAGCTCTTTCTATCTCTTAATAATCAACGCCTTACAATCCTGACTGCCACATCAGGTGATACGGGAAGTGCAGTAGCAAGTGCATTTTACGGCCTTAAAAACATTAATGTAATAATTTTATTTCCTGCAGGTGAGGTTACTTCGATGCAAAGGAAACAGATGACAACTCTTAATGACAATATCAAGGTAATTGCAATAGATGGAAAATTCGACGATTGCCAGAGGCTTGTAAAAAAGGCTTTTTTAGATAAGTCTCTTTCGAACATTCCCCTTTCTTCTGCAAATTCAATTAATATAGGCAGATTACTCCCGCAATCGGTATACTACTTCTATGCATGGTCAAAACTTTCAGGGAAAATCGATGATAAGGCGATCTTCAGCGTTCCTTCAGGAAATTTCGGGAATCTGATGGGTGGACTTATAGCCGGGAAGATGGGTCTTCCGGTTACAAGATTCATTGTTTCAACAAATGAAAATGATGAGGTGCCTGAATTCCTGCGAACCGGGATTTACAAATCAATCATTCCTTCAAAGAATTGCATTTCAAGCGCAATGAATGTTGGTCACCCCAGTAACCTTGCAAGAATCATAACTCTTTACGGAGGAAGGATGGATGAAACCGGCAAGATCCTGAGGGAACCTGATATGGATATGTTACGAAAGGATATTTTTGCTATAAGTATATCTGATGACGATACAAGGAAAACAATGGCAAACCTTTACAAACAATATAACATACAGGTTGAACCTCATGGAGCCATAGCATGGCAAGGTATGAATGAGTATGTAAAATATAACGATAACTTTAATTCTGAAAAGCAACTATACATTTCTCTTGAAACAGCCCATCCTGCAAAATTTCCTGAAGAACTCAGGCAGATAATAGATGTTGATCCTTCTCTGCCGGATTCTCTTATTGGCATAGCTGGAAAGACTGAGTATTATTTTTCATTGGAAAATAAATACGAACCGCTGAAAGAATTTATACTTAAGAATTTTTAAGAAGAATAACCTGCTGACTATGTATATAGTATGTTCTGATCTTGAAGGGGTATTTGTACCTGAAATCTGGATAAATGTTTCCAAACACACAGGAATTGATGAGCTTAAGCTTACCACTCGTGATATCAGTGATTACAATATACTCATGAAAGGGAGATTAGAAATACTGCTTAAACATGGGCTTACCCTGCATGATATTCAGAAAGTAATCTCACGTTTGAAACCTCTTCCCGGGGCAGTGGAATTTGTTGACTGGCTCCGATCAAAATCACAGCTTATAATTGTTTCTGATACATTCATAGAATTTGCCGAACCACTATTAATTCAATTAGGAAGACCTACTCTTTTATGCCATCATCTTACAACGGATAGTACAGGAACAATAACAAACTATAATTTACGGCAGAAAGACGCAAAAAAAAGAGTAGTCAAAGCACTCCAGAGCCTCGATTACAAGGTAATTGCTATTGGTGATTCCTATAATGATATTGCCATGCTCCGTGAAGCTGACTATGGTATATTATTTAATCCTCCGAAAAATGTCATTGACGAACACGATGACCTGACAGTTATAAAAACCTATACTGATCTGAAGCAAATTATTTCACAGCTGATTAGTAATGAAACACAACTGCACGTTGAATAGAACAAAACATGATTGACTGTAATTATTAATCCAAAATATTCTTATCCGACGCCTGTTAAAGTCATGATCAAATAATTTATATATGATACACAAAAGTATATATTAGGTATTTATACTATTAATTGATCAACTCAAAGTCTTCTTTTTTAAATATTTTCCAAAAGGATTAAGATTAATCCAATATTTTTCTATTTTTACCTCATCTGATCCCTTAAAACCGCTTACAATGAAACTACCTCCATCCTTTAAAAACTGGCTGACAATTATTGGTACCATTATAGCAGGGATCAATCTGTTGCTGATTATCCTGCTTTTTACCATCTCCTCGATTTTCGACAAACTGAACACTAACCTGGGGCTGTTCATATATATTATTCTCCCGGGGTTTTTGATACTGGGTTTACTTCTGATCCCGATAGGAATGTTCCGAGAGAGAAGAATGCTTAGTAAGAATATGACTCATGAAAAAGGCCGTTATCCCCGTATTGATCTAAATGATCTAAGGCATAGAAATGCTTTTATTATCTTCACAATTGCGACTGTAATAATTCTTTTTCTTTCAACACTGGGAAGTTTTGAAGCTTACCATATGACTGAATCAGTTGAATTTTGCGGGACTTTATGTCACCAGGTGATGGAACCCGAGCATACTGCCTATATGAATTCTCCTCATGCGAATGTTGCCTGTGTGGAATGTCATGTAGGATCAGGAGCATCATGGTATGTTAAGTCAAAAATATCTGGTTTGCACCAGGTATACGCTGTTCTTACAAAAACTTTTCCCACGCCAATTGAAACACCTCTTCATGATCTGCGACCGGCCAGAGAAACCTGTGAAAAATGTCACTGGCCACAAAAATTTTACGCACGCACTCTATGGACAAACAAATATTTTCTTGCCGATTCCCTGAATACTGAATGGGATATTATGCTACAGATGAAAACCGGTCCGGAATATAGCGGACTTGGCCTTAAGGAAGGAATTCACTGGCATATTAATCCTGATGTAAACATAGAATATATATCAGACAGCGATAAACGGGAAAACATTACTTATGTAAAATACACCAATAAATCCACAGGTGTAGTAACCATTTACAGGAATGATACCAATCCTGTCTCAGACAGTCTTATCTCAGCATCATCCAAAAGGACAATGGATTGTATCGATTGTCATAACAGACCTTCGCACAACTATAATTCACCCTCTGTCTATTTTAATAAGATAATGCTCACTGGTGATGTTTCAAAAAAGATCCCCTTCTTCAAGAAAGTTACCATGGACATATTAAAGCAAACTTTCAGTGATAAAGACTCAGCTCTCATGAAAATAGAAGGGGGTATAAAAGATTATTATCAGTCTGAGTATAAAGATTTTTATGCAGGTAACAAAGAATTAATAGATAACTCTGTAGCTTCAGTTCAAAAGGCATTCGGACAGAATACCTTTCCCAGGATGAAAGTAACCTATGATCTCTATCCGGAACATATCGGACATCTTGAATCCGATGGTTGCTTCAGGTGTCACAACGATGCATTTAAATCGGAAACTGGTCGTACAATATCCCGAGATTGCAATCTTTGCCATTCAATTGTCGGCCAGGGAAAACAAGGAATGATGGAATATACCAATATAAAAGAAAACCTGCAGTTCCAACATCCCGTTGATATCGGGACAGCCTGGAAAGAGGCCAATTGTTCCGAATGTCACAAATACCTTTATCAATAACATTAATTGAAGCAATTACTGATTAATCATAGGTTTATTACTTAAAATATTTTTTATGACCACAACTCCCATTAAAAACCGTCTTTTACCATTTTTTCTTACCTTATTGAGGATAATTATAGGATGGCACTTCTTATATGAAGGATTGGTAAAACTAATGAATCCTGCATGGACAGCCAGACCATTTCTTGAAGGTTCCCGCTGGATATTCGGCGATTTTTTCAGATGGATAATTTCCGGTAATGCCGGCATGTGGATCATTGATAATCTCAATGCATACGGTTTAACTCTGATAGGACTTGCTCTGATATTGGGTATATTTACAAGAGTTGCATTGTGGAGTGGAGTTACATTGTTACTGATGTATTATATTGCCTACCCTCCTTTTGGTGGTTTTAGCTATGGTGCTCCATCTGAAGGCAGCTATCTGATCGTAAACAAGAACATGATCGAGCTCTTTGCCATGGTATTACTTGCCTTTACCGAATCTGGTCAGTTTTTCGGATTGGATATGTTCAGGAAAAGGAACAAAAAAGCTGTTCAGCACAAACCTGATCTGAAGGAAGAAACAGATATTCAGGGAAGTAATTCAAGGCGTGAATTAATTAAAGGTCTCGCCGGAATTCCATTTCTTGCAGCATTCGCAGGAGCTTTTGTAAAGAACCTGGCTGAAGCCGGACCCGATGTTGTATCAGGTGCTACCATCAAGGTTGATTTCAAACAAATAAAAGACCTGAAAGGTAAGTTACCTGAAGGCAAGCTTGGCGACCTCACTATAAGCAGGATGATATTGGGTTGTAATCTTATTGGAGGCTGGTCTCATGCACGGGATCTTATTTATTCCGATAAGCTGTTCAAAGCCTACAATAATGAACGAAAAATTATTGAGACACTTTATCTTGCAGAACAGGCAGGGATAAACACAACATTTATGGTGACTCAGTATTATCAGACTTTCAATAAGTATAAAAATATATATAATAGTAAAATGCAATCTATTTGTCAGGCCATGTTACCTGATAAAGATTTTTATTCCGATATTAATCTGGCCATAAAAAGCAACCCAACTGCCATCTATATCCAGGGTGGGGAGGGCGACAGGTACATTAGTGCCGGAAGATTCGATGAAATAAAAAAAGCAATTGACTATATTAAAAAGCATGGCTTTCTTTGTGGTGTTGGAGCACATTCAATTGAAACAATAAAAGCATGCGAAAGGGAAGGAATTCCTGCAGATTTTTACGTAAAGACCTTACATCATGATAAATACTGGTCAGCACATCCTGAAGAGAATCGTGAAGAATACAGTGTTATTGGCCCGGTTTCGCCTGACCATAACAAAAATCATGAGAACATGTGGGACCTGTTTCCTTCCCGCACAATTGAATACATGAAAACTGTGAGTAAACCCTGGTTTGCCTTTAAAGTACTTGCCGCAGGTGCCATAGAGCCAAAAGATGGATTTCGTTTTGCATTCGAAAACGGAGCCGACTTCATCTGTGTCGGAATGTTCGATTTTCAGGTTATCGACGATGTGAATACCGCAACTGAAGTCCTTGGGGATCTTAAGCAGCGGGAAAGGAAATGGTTTTCTTAAAAATTATTTAAGTATTTCAGAGGTATATTTATCAGCAATATCAGACTGGTCTTTTGATAAACCGGAAATAATAACTATATAATTATCTTTCCATGAAAGGAATATAGTTCCGTTGTATCCGTCTTTTAACATATATCTTCCACTTTCCGCTTCAGTTGGATCTTCTCCTGTTGCGGCGAGATATGCACTTACAGATTTCTTTAATTCTTCCCTGGAACTATTTTCAATGATAAAAATTGAGAAGTTATCGCTACCCTCCTCATAGATAGCTTTATAGGCTTTATTTAAGAACTTATGTCCGAGAACACTTTCGTTAATATATGTTTCCTCGTTAATCTTTTTTCCGGCTTCAGGAAACCTGGAAAGTACGGAGGGCATTTCAGATACGCCACCAAGCATATTTGAAACCTTGAGTGCTAATGATTCATTCGACCTCAGTGTCTTTTCGTTTTTAGAAAAGGTCCGTAACTTAACATAGTAATTTCCTTTAAAGAAGTTGATTGCACCATCTGCTACATACCCCTGGGCGCCAAGATTCATGAACCTGAAAGAAGGAGAGCGTTCAGTTGAATATATACCAAAAGCAAGAGTATTATCAGCGTGTTTGTAAATTTCCAGCTTAATTACATTTTTACCCTTTTTATATTCTGCTACATGAAGATCAATGAATCCATAAGCAAGATATGTATCAGCAGCTCCATTAATATAATCCCACAGGTTATCAGGTTTGAAAACTGGATAATTGGTGCTCTTTTTATAACCCTCAAGTTCAGGGAGAGATAACTCCTGGGCATAAGCTGATCCGAAGAGTAAGAGCATGAATAAACCGGCAAACAATTTGTTTTTCATTTTATGAAAATGATTTGGATAATAATTAGAACCACAGGTGATATAATTAAAACTTGGTTATACAAGAAAATCCACAGGAACGTTTACCAGCCTGGAAATATCTGTAATTTTCTCTTTTACTTTAAAGTTTTTGGTGCATTCCACTCTGCACGGAGAACATCCATTGCATGGATTATCAGTTGTACCAAGCTCTCCAAGAAGCGAATAGGCCATTGCCGGATTTGAGTAACCATAAGCATACATATAAGCTCTCATCAGATCGGGAACCGGCAGGTTCTTCGGGCACACAGGAATACATTTTGTACAGCCGGTGCAATAAAGGCCTGTTTCAGCCGTTGGGACCACCAGATCTTTCATTTCATCTCCCGTTAATGTAATGTCTGAAAGTATCTTTACATTCAGATCAAGCTGGTCAAAGTCAGTCATGCCGGGAATTGCAGTAGTGATATCCGGATTTGACAAAGCCCATTTCAAGGCTGCAGTTGTATTTATCGGCTTTGTTTTTTCTTTGTCGAAAAATCCGCCACCGGCCATTGTCTTCATCGCGACAATACCAATTCCCGCTTCATTTGCTTTCCTGATAGCGCTTTTTAATTCATTGGAATAGGTCTGCATAAAATTGTAGGCTGTAAGTACCACATCCCAGTTCTCGGTTGAAGCAGCTGCTGCAACCACAGCAGCTTCATTGGAATGGGTTGATATTCCTGCAAAACGTATTCTGCCATCTTTCTTAAGCTTTTTAATTGCATTAAGAAGAGGTTTGTGTTCAAGCAATTCAGGATTGTTAACACTATGAACATATAATATATCAACATAGCTCATTTTTAGTCTTGAAAGGCTGGTATCGAATTTTGTTAAAAAATCTTCAGTTGTAGTCTGATCTGTTGGCTTTCCGTCCTTGTCAACACCTCCAGCTCTGACTTTTGTAGCAAGCAGTAAAGATTCCCTTGGATAATCTTTAAATAAATTTCCCAGCATTATTTCATTATTTCCATTCTGATATCCGTTTGCAGTGTCAAAAAGTTTTATCCCTTTTTCATATGCTGCCTTGCAAAGGTTTGGATTATCAGCTCTCATCACACCAAAACTGATGACAGGTACTTTTAGTCCTGTTTTTCCAAGGATCCTATATATGATTTCCTCATCCTGTTTTGAAGCCGCTGAATATCCGGATAATGGGGATAATGCAACAAATCCGGCTGCACCAGCTACGCCGGTCTTAATAAAACCTCTCCTGTTAAAATTCTGCATAATATCTTTATTATTTTAAATTTCTGATTCTCACTGTAATACCTGAATCTTTCAATAGTTCTAAAATCCTGTCTGTATTTGTATCTCCGTAATGATAAGGGTAGAGGATTTTAGGTTTGAATGCCTTTGCTGCATCAGCAACCATTTCCGGTGTCATGGTGTATGGAAGATTCATCGGCAGAAATGCAACTTCTATATTCTTAAGTGCTTTCATTTCGGGTGTATTTTCTGTATCTCCGGCAATATAGAATTTTTTGTCTCCTATAGTCAGTATATATCCTAATCCGTCTCCTTTAGGATGAAATGGCTGTCCCGGGGCACGTTCATTGACTATATTATACGCCGGTACTCCTTCAATAATGATATTATTTATTTCCTGCCTGTCTCCTGCTCTCATCGCCATTGCCCAGGGAATCTTTAAGTAAGTGTTTTCATTGCAGAACAAGAGAGTCCCTGGTTTCTTCAGGTCGCCGATTAATTTAATATCAAGATGATCACCATGCTCGTGAGTGACAAGTATAATGTCGGCTTTAGGAAAAAACTCATAATTTCCTGAACTACTGACAGGATCAATATAAATAATGAAACCGTTCACTTTAAACATAAGTGATCCATGTCCGATAAAATGCATTTCAACGACTCCTGCTGAGGTATTAACTTTATCATAAGCCGGAGGCTCCTGAGAGTATCCCTGTGTCGCCATGGCAATAATAATTAAGGTTAAGAAAATTTTTAAAAATCCGGAAAAATAACTGCTATTCATAATAATAAATTTTTAGAATTTACAATATACAAATATTTGTATTATTACATTTATGCTTTAACTTTCTTTAAGTCTGTTATGTCAAATACAATCTCCTCCTATTTTAAACCTTAATTGATCATTATCCTATTTTCTCATTCATTTTTGCTGATACAATTACAGGTTACTTCCAACATTTAGGCAAATTTTTAGCATGGTAAATCAAACCATAAAAATACAAATTTCCAACTTTAATCAAATTTAAGCCAGTTATAATCAATAATTATTGAAATTTTAATAACTTGCCGTTTGAATTTAGGGTTTAGTGGTAATTGATTAAAATTGATGCGTTTAGGGAAAGATAAACAAGCTATAGTATTAGCGGTTTTTCTGCTATTTTCAGCATCAGCAGGCGGACAGGCAGGGAAAAGTTACAAATACCAGCTTGATGGTAATTTGCAGAAGAGTGATGTTCTGTCGGAAAATCAATCTCTTATAATAAACTATTCAATATCAGAGCTTAACGTCGAGAACATTGTAAATGAACACGGTACTTTTTACCGTATCTCCATACCTGGTCACACGAACGCATACAACCCCGGAAAACCTGAACTCCCGGTATTTAGCCGTCTGATCTCTGTTCCCGATAAATCTGAGTACACAGTTAAGATTTCTGAGGTTAAATCGTCCAAAATCAAACCATCCAGGAAAAATATTGAAGGAATTCTTTTTCCTGTCCAGGAAAGTGAAATTAAGGAAGTTCAGCGGAAGAAACCTGAATTTTTAATTGATAAAAGCATATATTCAAGCCGTTCGATAATCAAATCTGACACTGTAAAAATTGAACCATTAGGTAAAGTAAGGAATACCAATATGGCCAATTTGTATATATCTCCGGTACGATATAATCCATATTCAAATTCTATTGAAGTTATTACCTCAATGAAGATTGAAATTAAATTCTCAGCTCCGGGTAGTATCGAATCAAAATCACTTAAATCAGAATCAGTACTTTTTAATGAATCGATCAATAAAGGGATGATTAACTACAATCCTGAGGATGTTATTCCAGGTTACTCAGATCAACCTGTGAAGATGGTAATTATCACCGATACTGCCTTCAGAAAGCAACTGGAACCATTTTTCAGATGGAAAACCCAGAAAGGATTTAAACTAAAAGTCCTTTACAAAGGAGCAGGTTTGGCAGGTAACAACTATACCGAACTGAAGGATACTCTGGCCAAAATTTACAATGCTTCATCTGAAAATGATCCTCCGCCGGAATACTTGCTTATAATAGGAGACGTAAGCAGAGTTCCATATTTTGGGACGGGAAATGTAACCGATATGTATTATGGTGAATTTGATGGTAATGGGGATTATTTACCTGATATGTATGTTGGCCGGCTTCCAGTTGAAGATACAACTCAATTAAAATCAGCAGTAAGGAAAATAATTCAATATGAAAAATTCCAATTTGCCGATACAAACAAATTCTATTCACGGGCCTTAATCACTTCAGGTAACGATGCCGGATATGCTAATACCATGAATGGACAGGTACAGTATGCTCTGAGTAACTACCTCAACGTTTCGAACAAAATAGATGAATCTCATTTCTATTATCCACAATCTACCAATACGGCTGTTGAGGATTCAATAAAAAGACTGATCAATAATGGTCTGTCCTTCATCAATTATACTGGGCATGGTGAGTCTGAGGGATGGTTAGATCCGACTATAAAAACAGCCCAGGCCGCATTATTGGAAAATAAAAATATGTATCCTTTTATTATCAGTAATGCATGCCGGACTGCTCAGTTTAATTCAGCTACATCACTTGGAAATAAAATGGTATTAGCAACTGATAAGGGTGCGATAGGATTTATCGGTTGCTCTAACGATTCCTATTGGGATGAAGATTTTTACTGGGCTGTAGGACCCGGTACACCTGCTGCTGATGTAACCTACCAAAATACAGGTTTAGGCGCTTATGACAGACTTTTTCATACTCATGGGGAATCTGCTTCGGATTGGTATCTCTCCATGGGACAGATTAATTACGCTGGAAATCTTGCTGTCAGTTCAAGTACATCATCAAGAAAAAAATATTACTGGGAGACATATAACCTGATTGGAGACCCAAGTATTATTCCAATTATTGGTACTCCTGCCCCATTTAATATCGTCCTACCCGACACTCTTCCAAATGGATTGAAATCTCTGTCTCTTAAAATTGAACCATTTGCCTACATGGCTGTGTCGCATTTTGATACCCTATGGGATGCCTCATTTGCAAGCGTCTCCGGATCAGTTGTACTTGATATGCCAGGGTTAAAAAATGATTCCTGCATGATTGTAATAACAGGTCAGAACAGGCTTCCGATTATAAAGACAATTTATTTCTCTGACATCAACAAAGAGTTTATTAATCTTACTGCAAGCGGCATTAATGATATTGCCGGAAATGATAATAATAAAGCCGATTTTGGAGAGTCATTTTTCCTGAAACTTACAATCAGTAACCTCGGTTTAACTGATGCAAATAACCTCTATGCGAAGATATCATCCGCTTCAGATTGGGTAACGATTTTAAATGACTCAGTTTCTATCGGAAAGCTCCAGGCAGGATCCGATCTTATTCTTTCAGATAAAATTAGCATGAAAATTTCTGATGATGTTCCGGATATGGGAGTAATAACTATTAATTTAATCCTGAAAGATGATAAATCAGAAAAACATTATACTATTGATATTTGTGTTCATGCTCCTGATCTCCAGATAATAAACTGCGTAATGGATGATACAAAATCCGGTAATGGCGATCTCATTGCCGATCCCGGTGAAACATTTAGTCTTGTCTTCAAAGTCCGTAACCAGGGTAGCAGCGATATATCAGGTCTGCTAAAAGTTGTCAGCCTTAATTCAGATTTTACAGTTTTAGATTCAAGTGTCAAATCAGGAACACTTAAATTCGGGGAGATCACTGAAATACCAATAATCGTAAAACTATCAGATTCAAGCCTGTCAGGTAGCTTCATTTCAGTTACTTCAATTCTCGACTGTACTCCTTACTTATTATATAAGGACTTTTCTTTCAGGGTAGGGAAGATTAGGGAGAGCTTTGAATCTGGATCGTTTAATATCTTTCCATGGATTAATGTCAGCTCTGTCCCATGGACAGTTACAGAAACGAATTCTTATGATGGAAGTGTTTCTGCCAGATCAGGTATTATAACACATAACGGAACAACCAGTTTGCTTATTAAGACTATGTATGAAAAAGCTGATTCTGTTAAATTCTATTACAAAGTTTCTTCTGAGGTCAACTATGATACCTTAATATTCAGATTAAATGGAATAAGGATTTTTAAAAAATCAGGAGAAATACCATGGACCAAAATAGCTATTCCTGTATCTACAGGTCTGAACGTGATGGAATGGGTTTACCATAAAGATAATTCCGTTTCTGCTGGCTCAGATTGTGCATGGATCGATATGATTGATTTTGCCGGATCAAGTTCTGTCCGTTACATACAGAAAGATATCCAGGTTGCAAGAATAGTAACTCCTACACAAAAGGATCATTACGGACAGGAAATAGTCACTGTAAAAGTTCTCAATACCGGTAAAGATATTATAAATGGCTTCAATCTTGCTTATGACATAAATGACCATTCATCAACCGTTAAACAATTCTTTGATAATTCAATTATTCCGTTTGGTGATACGGTTACAGTCTCTTTTAAAACAAAGGCTGATTTGTCAAAATATGGTATTTATAATATTACAGCTTACGGATATGATAACAATGATGATTACATTCTCAATGATACAATGCAGGTAAGTATCGAAAACACCGAAATCGAAGAATCTTTAAGTGTTTACCCAAATCCGTTCACTGACCAGTTTACAGTATTTATAAATTCACGCGCCGCTGAGAACCTGAAGATATCAATTACCAATGTTTCGGGAGTCAAGTTATATGACACTGAAAAAGAAGTTATTACAGGAAAAAATACAATAACTATTTCAAATTTCAGATTATTACCTTCACTTTATTATCTTAATATCCGTGGCACTACATTTAATAAAACGGTACCTATTCTAAAAATGAAATAGCAGTATTCCCATCCTAGTTCATCAAAATTCATCATAATATGTCAACAATTAAACCAACACGTGATATGGCTATGGATTTGTTCAAAAAATACAACAAATCAGAGAGTCTTTTAAAACACGCACTTTCTGTTGAAGGTGTTATGAGATATATGGCTGGAAAATCCGGTGAGGATGAGGAGAAGTGGGGAATAATTGGACTGATTCACGATCTTGATTATGAGATGTATCCCGAGCAGCATTGCACCATGACAGAAAAGATACTAAGAGAGAACAATTGGCCGGAAGAATATATACGTGCTATTCTGAGTCACGGGTGGGGTCTTGTAACAGATATAGAACCTGTTTCATTACTCGAAAAGACAATCTTTGCTGTCGATGAGCTGACAGGTCTTGTTACAACGAGTGCTCTTGTAAGGCCTTCAAAAAGCGTTTTGGACATGGAAGCCAGATCGGTAAAAAAGAAATGGAATGATAAAAAATTTGCCGCAGGGGTTGACAGGTCTGTTATTGAGAAAGGTGCAGAAATGCTGGGAATGAGTATTGATGATCTTATTACCGATTGTATTATTGGGATGAGATTAGTAGCAAAGGAGATCGGGCTGGAAGGTCATGCCATGGCATGATCCTGCGATGTTCTGCGAATGATAGTAGGACCACGCCATGGCGTTGCCAGTTCATTATTAAGTCCGGAATTGTAAAAATCACGATATAAAAAAGCCGGATACATTGACCCGGCTTTTAAGATTATTATTCAGAAAATTACTAAAGAACTTTAAGTTTTATATTCCTGAACCATACATCATTACCATGGTCCTGAAGCCCGATATAACCCTCTTTGGCAGTATTGAGAAACATTGGCCAATCTTTGAATTTGGAACCTAATACCATTTTCTTCCAGGCATCTGTCCACAGGTGAAATTCAACTACGTTTGCTCCGTTCGAAGAGAATACAACTGTTCCCTGGTAAACCAGTATATGAGCGTGGTTCCATTCTCCTGCAGGTTTCGTGTTTTGTGGTATTGCAGGTATCAGGTCATAGAGTGATCCTGCCATCCTATTACCATCAACACCAAGCTTGGCATCAGGATGTTTATCATTATCCAGAATCTGCATCTCAGGAGAAGACTCATAGATAGGTACACTATCGATTTCCTGAGCAAGAATAAATATACCACTGTTTCCTCCTTCGGAAATTTTCCATTCGAGGTCCAGTTCAAAATTGCTTAATTTCTTGTCATAGATAACGTCTCCACCTGCACCAGCTTCCCCATTTCCTGAGGCAATACAATGGAGAGTTCCATCTACTACTTCCCAACCTGATGCCGGAAAGGCCGGTTTGTTGTAACCGCGCCAACCGGTAGTTGTTTTACCATCGAAAATGGAAACAAAACCATCATCTTTTGCAGCCTCTTTCTTGGCTGTACCTTTTGATCCGCATGATGTTGCAAGTCCTAGGACAAGAACACATGATAGTATGATATTAATAAGTTTCATTGTCTATAAATGTTAAAAATTAAAAGTCACAGGCAAATGTTGCCTGTGACTATAAAATCAGTTATGCAGGCATTTCCGGTAATGTAAAACCTTTGCGATAATTATGCTTAACCATTTCAGCAGCAAACTGTTTTGCATTCATCGGTTCAGTCCATTTTTTGTCAAATTTAGGATCTCCATCAGTGATTGTGAAGTTATCTGCAATGCAGATTTTCAAAGTTTCAGCATCAGTGATATTAGTGAATTCCATCTTCTCACCATTCCATTCAAGCTCTTTGTTAAGGCCTTGGAGTCTTACTGCCAGAACTCCCATAACAACCATTTCGTTAAAAGGACCTGCTTCAGAGAAATCAGATTTTGATTTTACCCTGCTTTCCGGACTTTCTTTACAAGCACGTACCCAATCCATCTCATGACCACCATCCATTGCTTTATCAATTCTCCTTTCAGTTTTAGGAACAACCGGAGTGCGGCCCGACAATAGCCATGGATTTTTACCATAGCAACCACAAACTAGAATATCTTTTGATCCATAGAAAAGGACACCGCCACCTCCATCATTCATGTTTTTTCCAGCCGGCCATCCAGCAGGTTTAGCTGGTTCAAGACCACCATCATACCAGGTCACATCAACCTGGGGATATTTGATTTTTGAACCCTTGGGCGCAACTCTTTCAGGATAAACCAGTTTAACCATCTGAGCAGTTGGTGCACAGTCGCTCAGCAGAAGTGTTGAACTACCCTGTGCCTTAATCGGATACTGCAACTTAAGACTTTTGAAAACAGGATGCATAATGTGGCATGCCATGTCACCGAGTGCACCTGTGCCAAAATCCCACCAGCCTCTCCAGTTCCATGGGGTATAAATGCTGGCATATGGACGCATTTTTGTCGGGCCAATGAAAAGATCCCAGTTTAGTGTGTCAGGAACCCATTCTCCTTTTGGTACGTTTTGTCCCTGCGGCCAGATAGGACGATCAGTAAATGCTTCAACTTTTTTCACTTCGCCGATCTCACCATTCTGTATCCATTCAATTGTCTGGTTTACACCTTCATCGGATGAACCCTGGTTACCCATCTGGGTAGCAACCTTATATTTGGCAGCCAGTTTGGTTAATAACCTTGATTCATAAACAGAATGTGTTAATGGTTTCTGGACAAAGGCATGCTTGCCCATAGCAATAGCATTGGCAGCAACAACAGCATGTGAATGGTCGGCTGTAGCAACTATAACTGCATCAATTGATTTGCCCATTTCATCATACATCTTACGCCAATCCCAGTAAGCTTTTGCAGTCGGATTAGCAGCAAATACTTTCTTGGAATATCCCCAGTCTACATCGCAAAGAGCAACAATATTCTCAGTGGGGGCAACATGTTTCAGGTTTGAATTACCCATACCCCCAATACCAATTACAGCGATATTCAGCTTGTCGCTGGGAGCCTTGTGACCAAGACCGCTAACGACTGAGCTAGGGAGTATAGTCAGACCTGCAGCAACAGCACCGGTTGTGCCAATAAAATTCCGGCGTGTAATGTTTTTTGAATTTTCTTTCATTGTCAGGTAGATTAAATTTTAAAATTGATCGATAAAATTAATAATTATAAATTTAAGTACTTCATTTCATATGTCATATTTAACAGAATATAACATTTAAATATGACTACAATTCTCTGATCCAGATATTTCTATAGGCAACCGGATTACCATGATCCTGAAGGACCAGACTTCCCGGACCATGTCTTTTAATAAAGTATTCAGGAATCCCGATATATTCTGTTGGTCCTCTTAAACTCACATTGTTCTGAACTACAACACCATTATGAATAACTGTAACTCTCGGCGGTGTGAAGTATGTGGTTGTGTCATTATTAAAAGTTGGTGCAGTATAAATAATATCATATGTCTGCCATTCACCAGGCTTCCTGGATACATTTACCAGGGGTGCATATTGCTTATAAATACTTCCTGCCTGTCCGTGACGATATGTACGGTTATTATAGCTATCAAGTACCTGTACTTCATAAAGCTCCTGCAAGAAAACACCACTATTCCCCCTGCCCTGGCTTTCTCCTGTTACAACTGATGGTGTTTTCCATTCAATATGTAACTGGAAATTGGAGAATTTGCGTTTTGTTTTTATAACTCCCGCTCCCTTCACACTAATCAATGTACCATCATTAACAATCCACTTGGAAGGATTTCCATCATTATCTGTCCATTCCATGTTTATATCCGAACCATTAAATAATACAATTGCATCTGATGGTGAATCACTGTCTTTTGCCCCCGGTTGTATTATTTTTACTTCAGGATCCCAGATCTCTGTCATTTCAGGTGCCATTTTTTTGGAATCCACAGGAGGAGGTGTTGCAGTTTTGGCAGCTTGTTGCGCAAGTCCTGAACCAAGCAAACAGGTTGACAATACCAGACTGATAAACGATAATTTTTTCATATTCTCTGAATTTTTCTAAAATTAAGTAATCTAAAATATTCTTTACATCTCATAATCAAGTCAATATCTCATATTGTCAAATATAATATGGCGTCTCAATTTACCAAGACTATGATAATACAAATGACTTATAAAAATATACATTTTTCCTATTGCCTCATGAATTATTCTGTAATAATACTGACTATTGCCAGTAAAAAAGATATATTGCCGGAAATATTTAATAATGGAAATGAAGCATTTTTCTCTGGGGACAAGTGAAAACAACGACCTTCTAAAAGTAATGAGGATATTATTTGGTGTTGTCTGTCTTGCAGTTGCAATATTTTGGATAATATTCAGTATAAGTTCAGTAAAAACTAACGGAACCATATGGATATCAGTCATGTTTCTTACAGGATTTGGCTTCTACCAGATCTGGTCAGGCTTAGGTAGGGCAAAAATGTTTATAGAAATTGGACCTGATTACATATCGTTAAAGAAAAATCCCATTCTGCCGGTTGTCAGGATGAAGGCCGGGAATATTGAAAAAATTGAATTGTTTCCTTTAAATGTCATCTTCTTTTTACAGAACAATAAAAGGGAATTGCTCAGGTTTGGTACTACCTATCATGAAATAAACCAGCAGGTAAAGGATGAGATTCTCTTATTTGCCGATATGAACAAAATCCCGCTCGAAATTGTACAGGAAGAATTATAGGGACTATACAATAATTTCCATAACTTGACTATTATATTTCCGTCTTATCGCGAAATACTAAATTGTAATTTATCGGGTAAAAAAATGAAAAAGAAAGAGAGTTCAGAACAGCGGCGTAAAGTGGTAATAGTCGGGGCAGGATCTGTTGGCGCCACATATTGTTATGCACTTGCTCAGAGCGGCCTGGCTGATGAGATAGTACTTCTGGACAGGAATAATGACCTTGTTCAGGGACAGGTTCTTGACCTGGTACATGGTCAGCCTTTTTTCCCGACAGTAATTATACGTTCAGGCTCAGAAAAAGATTATACTGATGCTAATGTTATTGTAATTACTGCTGGTGCAGCACAGCGTCCCGGAGAAACAAGGCTGCAGCTTCTCAGAAAAAATGCTGAAATTGTCGGAAACATTGCTGAAGATATTGCCAGCCATGAAAGTAAAGGGGTTATGCTTATTGTCAGCAACCCGGTTGATGTGTTATCGTACGTTGCGCTTAAACGTTCAGGATGGGACAGAAACCGCGTGATAGGATCCGGCACCGTTCTTGACAGCTCAAGATTCAGGCACCTGCTGAGTAGTTATTGCGGTGTCGATGTACATAATGTTCATGCTTATATACTTGGGGAACATGGTGACAGTGAATTTGCAGCATGGTCTATGACTAATGTAGCCGGAATAAATATTGATGAGTATTGTCCTATATGCGGAAAATGCTCGGACTGGAAAAAACAACGAAAAAATATTGAGAAACAGGTACGCGAATCAGCATACCATATAATTAATTATAAGGGTTCAACCCAGTTTGCAGTGGGTCTGGCTGTTGTAAGGATTACAGGAGCAATACTCCGCAGCCAGAACAGTGTCCTTACTGTATCTACTTTTATTGATGGTGAGTTTGGAATAAAAGATGTATGTCTCAGTGTCCCGTGTGTGGTATCAGACAGGGGAGTAATCAGAATTATTGAAAGTCCGCTTGCTGCTGAAGAGCTGGCTTCTCTTTCAAATTCAGCAGATATTCTGAGCAAGGCAATTGATTCTCTGAAAGGTGATGCCAGAGATGTATCTTAGGGATTAATTTCAATCCTCAAAGCCGTATAAAATGTAAAAACCCCTTTCTATTTTGTCATTTTTTATCCTTTATAGTTACTGCAAATGGTATTTTAAGATTAAATGCGATATTTCTTCCAGGATTATACAGGCCGACTTCCTTTAAAGTCGATAAGTGATCAACATATTTTCTATCAAGCAAATTATTTGCACTTATACTAACAAACATTAGTTGATTTTTTATTTTTATACCTCCTCCCAGGCTTAAGTCCAAAAGGGTATAACCAGAAGTGGGTGTTTCCTCTGGAGCTGCATTATTCTGAATAAAAGCAGTGCTGGTATAAACCGAAATAAATGCCTTTTGAATAAACAATAAGTTTCTTTCTGCCCTGAATTCAAAACGCAATTTATGAGCGGGGATAAAAGGCAAAAAATCTCCGTTAACCTGCTTGCCAATAACAGAAGAAAAGGTAGTTTCAAAATGAAGCCACTTGAGTGGTTCGGGATGTATATGTAAATCTGTCTCTCCGCCATACAAAACAGAATTTGCCTGCATGTACCTGAATATACCTGTCCCTGAATTCGTTATGTCCCCAGTTGGTGAAATATAAATATAATCATTGATCAAATTATAAAACCCGGCTATTTCAAATGTAAAATTCTCAGTATGGTAATGTATACTGAGGTCAGTCTCATATGATTTTTCAGGAAGTAGACCATTATCCCCGATTTCGTAACGGGCTTCGTGCTGTCCGTTTGAAGTAAGCTCAGCTATATTTGGTGTACGGTATGCTGCAGCTAAGTTCGCCCTGAATAACAGCTTCTCTGAGAAGTTAAATGTGGCACCTATAGAACCACTTAAACTGCCATAATTATTGTCGATAGCTTTCCGAAAGCTTGTGGAATCAGATGGTAATCCGATTTGCTGGGTTGAAATAGATTTTTTATCGTATCTAACACCTGTTTGCAATTTCAGTTTACTAAAAAAGGTATGTTGCAACAAACCGAATGCTGAATAGTTATTTGTTTTCGCGTCAGGTAATAACTTTGTTTCCCGGTCATTAATATTAGTATTTGTCTGATTGAACCCTTGTAAGCCAATTATGTATTCCGATTTATTATCTGAAGGAAGATATAAACGGGTTTCGTAAGTAACTGTATTAAGTGACATTTCAATAGCGATATCATCCGGTCCTTCGGCGTGAATCAGATCTGATTTCTGAAAAGCGGAATTGAATTCCAGTTTAAATTTATTAAGGAAGAATTTGTTCTGAGTTGAAAGCAAATGATTATCTAACTTCATATAGTAAACATCCGGATTACGTCCTCTTCCATTTCCTTTTATATAATCTATTGCGTCTTTTTCTGCCAGGCCAATTATGTTAGTGCCATAATCATAATTCAAGTTTAAAGCCATTTTGGAATTAGTAAAACCGCTATTAATACTTAGTGATGTACCTTTGAAACGGGTGTTTGAAGCAAATTCGCCACCCCCTTGCAAATAATCTGCATTAGTTTTATTTCCAATTCTTATTCCGGCAAAAAAGTTCTTTGTTGATCCTTTAATACCAAAATTATTAGTAGCCCCAAGGGAATTTGAGAACAGTTTTAAATTGTAATCGCCTGTAACAGTACCAACCGGAGCTGGTTTTTCCTTAATAAAATTAATAACTCCACCTATTGCATCTGATCCATAAAGCAATGAAGCCGGTCCCTTAATGATTTCAACATCGTCAATTCCGAATTCATCAATACCCAGAGGATGATGGTCTGAATACTGATAATTTTCAAACCGTACTCCATTATTTAAGACCAGTATGTCATTCATAGAAAGTCCACGAATAACAGGCTTTGAAACACCGCTTCCTTTCGAGATCATGTCAACTCCCGGAACCTGAGTCAGCACTTCGACAAAATCAGGAGTAGTTTTAACTGAATGAGGATCAATCTTCAAAACGTCAATCTTAACGGCATTATCATGTTGTGTAGAATTATAAACACCTGATATGACCACTTCATCTGCTTCTACTGCAGTTTGCTTTAAGCTTATGTTTAGTTCTACATTTCCCCCATCTAAATCAACTGTTTCTATACGGTTGGCAAAACCAATAAATGAATACTGGATCCTGTTTTTTCCATTTGGCAGATTTAGTAATTGGTAATCCCCATTCTTATCGGAAAGGGTACCGATTTTCAGATCCGAGATGAATATAGTTGCACCCGGCAATGATAAATTATCCTGATCAGTTATCTTTCCAGTTATCTTATTTTGCGCGTTCAACGCATAAATAAATACCATTAGAATGCATATTACGAATATTCTTTTCATTTTATTACGATTTGGTGTTTTACAAATAAGGTGTTATACATCCGGTAGGATGTTTTTAAGCAATAATCGTAATAATGGGTGGAGCCCGTAATAAAAATGAGAATTGTGAAAGATTAGAGATATTTACTGAATCGTAAGTACTGCAGAAATAGTATAATGGGTTATCTCTCTGAAAATTAATTTCTGAACGCCAGGATAAAAATGCTGAAAATTCAAAATTACATAAAACACACTTCTCATGAAGATTGGGGTAATGGCTTTCATTTTTTGTTTTACACCCAACGTTCTCATGTTGATGTTCATGTTTAAATATTGAAGGAATAAGGAAAAGAGACAGTAACAGTAATGAGACAATATTTCTGAATTTTCTAACCATTTATCCTGTCGTTCATTTATTATTAACGGTATTTTTTGTATTAATAGTAACAAACATCAAATCTAATTGTTTTAACCCATTAAAAGATACGTCGCATTTGATCTGTCTGTAACTCTCCGGATTTAAAAATATGTTGGCAGCAAAAAAGTTTTGTCATAAGGTCAGTCATCCCTTTTAGTATCTTATTAAAAGAGCAAATATTTAATTTACTTTTGTATTAATAAAAATGATAATATGTTTCCCCTTCTTAAAGCAAACGAAAATAAGCTTGAATGCCTGTTATGTCCTCATTATTGCAAACTTGCATCAGGAAAAACAGGCATATGCCGAGTCAGAAAAAATACCGGGGAAAAGATTGAGTTGCTGACTTACGGTGTCCTTTCGGGCTATTCTCTCGATCCCGTTGAAAAAAAGCCTCTCTATCACTTTTTCCCGGGATATAATATTTTATCGGCAGGGTCATTTGGTTGTAACATGAAGTGTGATTTTTGCCAGAATTACAATATTTCCCAAAAAGTTCCCGGGAATATGTTCTCCGAAACAACTCCGGAAAAAATCGTCAAAGCCGCTGCATCTGCTGAGAAAAACATTGGTATTGCTTTTACATATAATGAACCGGTTATCTGGTTCGAGTTCATGAGAGACACTGCTACAATGGCAAAAAAGCAAGGATTATATACGGTAATAGTGAGCAATGGTTTTGTTAACAAAGAGCCACTGGATGAAATAATTCAATTTATTGATGGATTTAACATTGATCTAAAGGCATTTAATAACAATTTTTACCGGAAACTGACTGGTGCTGATATTGAACCGGTGAAGAATAGCCTGATTCAGATAGCAAAGTCAGGAAAGCATCTGGAAATTACTACTCTGATCATTCCTGGTCAAAATGATGATGAAAGAGAAATGGCTTTACAGTCGGAATGGATAGCATCGGAACTCGGAAAAGATACACCTCTTCATCTAAGCAGATACTTCCCGATGTACAAAAGGGACGATCCTCCAACTACACAGGAATCATTGAACAGGTTATATGCAATAGCCTCAGATAAGCTCGATTATGTCTATATGGGGAATACCAGCACGGTGGAAGGGCAAAATACAATATGCCCCAATTGCGGAATGACAGTAACAATAAGATCAGGATATCATACGCGGTTTCTAAACCTTACCAAAGATGGGAAATGTTCAGGTTGTGATACCCCTGTTTACAAAATGTTTACTCTTTCTTCTTAGATAAAGAACTGAGCCTGTTGAATAGTTTATCGACCCCTACCATAAGATCTTTCTCAACTGACTTATAATAAGCCTTTAAAATCTTAGGATTATCTTTTCCATCAGGATTATTAACTCTGGCAATAAGGTCGTTCCTGAATTTTACAGCATCAGCAATTATTGCTGAGGATTCATCAGCATTATTTTCAGGATGAACTCCCGAATAAACGAAACAATCAGATATAACTTCAAAAATCAGGTAATCAATATCTTTTTTAAGTTCTCTTACACTTGCCATACAACCAGGGATTGAATTAATTTGGGTACAAATATAGTAATTTATCCTTCAGTCTGTTCAATGTATAACCATTATTCAGACATGAATAGGCTCAGACTCTCTTCTGCTTTTAAAATATATAGATTTCTTAAATGCTCTATCATGGGTAAGCTAACATTGAATTGTTTATCATCAATACAATAAAAAGGTAATACCATTGGAGAGGTTCCTGTCATAAAAACTGCATCAAATTCCGAAATATCCTGAACTTTTACACAATCAAACTTCACTTTGACCTTATTTTTGCTGCAGATTTCAAGAATATGTTTTCGTGTAATACCATTAAGAATTAGTTTTTCTGGTGCAGTTACTAACAGATCACTCTTAAGAAAGAAAATATTAGAACGGCTTCCTTCTGTTATAGCATTATTTTTATTAACAAGAAGCGCTTCATAACCTCCTTCAAGAATCAGTCTGTGGTATATTTCCAATCTGAGCTCATGGTTTATAACCTTTGATTCCGGGTCTTTACGCTCAGCTGAAAACAGAATGCCCTTCACTCCTTTTCTATACTGTTCTTCGGTAGGATAAATAGGTTCGATGTAATAGACCAGATAATTTTTTGAACCATTATTATAGTTAAAGACAATTTTCACATTTGCCTCCTTTTTCCTGTCAGATCCTGTGAGGTTCAGAATAGCTTTTCTAAGAGTGTGAACATCGGCAAGGAGCTCTTTTTTCTGAAGCTTTATGCTTGTTAAAAGACGCTCCATATGATCATTAAAAAATGCAGGATTTCCATTTACCATTCTTAATACTTCATAAATGGAATCTCCTTCATATACCATTGCATTACTGAAATTTTCGGTAGATTGAAGATCACCGTTAAGGATGAAATTTTTTCCGTAACATTCATTCATGCTTAAAAAAATTTGAAGAACAAAAATACAAACTAAAAGCCACTCTGCCAGCAATTCTGTTTATATTCGTGGACACTATTTCAAAGGATATTTCACAAGATGTATGCTATTATTGATATTGAAACTACCGGAGGAAGTGCACGTATCGAAAAAATTACGGAGATTGCCATATATCTGTACGATGGAAATCAGATAACCGGTGAATTTGTTTCTCTTGTTAATCCGGAAAGAAATATCCCCTACTTCATTACCAACCTCACCGGGATAACAAATGAGATGGTGGAAAAAGCCCCTCGTTTTTTTGAGATTGCAAGGGAGATAGTTGAATTAACTGAGGGCAGGACATTCGTGGCACATAATGCCAGATTTGATTATTCGTTTATCAGACAGGAGTTTAAATCTCTTGGATTCAATTATAAACGAAATATTCTTGATACTGTAGCCCTCAGCAGAAAACTTCTTCCGGGACATCGCTCCTACAGCCTAGGAAATATTTGCAGCGATCTCAACATATCAATCAATGGAAGACACAGAGCCGCCGGTGATGCTCTGGCAACAGTAAAGCTATTCGAAATACTGATGGCTAAAGACAGGGAAACCAGCGGGACAAAATCTGTTTTGATGAAAAATACAAAGGTATCTAAACTGAATCCAAAACTCGATATTGCCAAAATTGAAAATATCCCTGAAGAACCTGGAATATATTACTTCTATAATGAAAATGGTAATCTTATTTATATTGGGAAAAGCAGGAATCTTCAGCAAAGGGTGTCTACCCATCTCTCAAACAATACAACTAACCGTTCAATGGAGATGCGCGATCTGATTGCAGATATCTGCTGGGAAGCAACCGGGAGTGAACTAATTGCCCTGCTCAAGGAATCTTCTGAGATTAAATTGAACAAACCTGTTTACAACAGGGCACAGCGACACTCAGGCTTTCAATGGGGCATTTTCAGCTTCATCGATAAGAACGGGTACATCAACTACAGGTATGGAAAACTTGACTCTGAAGATATACCTGTGTCAGTTTTCACTTCAAAAGAGAAAACCAGATCGAAACTTGACTCTTTGATTGAGACTTATGGCCTTTGCCAGAAATTAGCCGGACTTTACGAGACGGATGGTGCATGTTTTCACTATCAGGTAGGAATTTGTAAAGGAGCATGCTGCGGAAATGAATCTGTTGAGGATTATAATGAACGGGCTGTGAAGGTTACTGAAGAGTTCATCTTTAGCCGGCGTAACTTTTTTGTAATAGATAAAGGACGCAATGAAGACGAACGATGTGCTGTAAAGATAGTTAACGGGAAATATGCCGGATTCGGATACTTTGATATTAATGATATGGGGTTCGGTCTGGCTGCTATTCACGAATGTATTAAACCATCAGCTGATAATCACGATATACAGGTTATTCTTAAAAGCTATCTGAAGAACAACAGGGTAGAGAAGATAATTGACTTCTGATAATACCAGCCATTTTATTCTCTTACATAATACTGTACTCTGCAATATTAAAAGCTTTGATATTTTTTCTATATATTTGTTATAACAACCTAACAATCACAAAACATGCCGGTATTTACAAGAACTACGAAAAACCTTATAATAAAGATTGATGAATTCTTTGATAATATCGATCTTGGATTACTAGTCTTCAGGGTAGGTATAAAAGCATACCTTGAGAAGGATATGGAAGCTTTTCAAAGACATCTTCAAAAAGTCGACTCACTCGAGAGCAATGCCGACAAACTTCAACGTGCAATTGAAAATGAGATGATTACTCATTCAATCCTGCCACAGCACAGAGCCGAGGTAAGCAAACTTATCGATGAATTAGATGAAATAATTGATGCTATTAAAAGTTCATTGAATGAAATAAACATTGAATTGCCTGAGATTCCGGTTTCGCTCAATAAGAGTTTCATTAGTCTGGCAGAAACATCAATCAGTGCTGCTGAGGAGCTGATACCTGCCGCAAGAGCCTACTTCAAAGCTCCATATACTGTCAGAGAAAAATTGCTCAAGGTTTACTACTTTGAAAGTGAAACGGATAAAATATCCTTTAGTACAAAAAAGATCATATTCCAGGAAATGAATGAATTGGATCTTGCTCACAAGGCCCATCTGAGGTATATTATACATCATATAGAGAATATTTCAGATTTAGCTCAAAAAGCAGCTGATTTACTTTCGGGGATGGCGATAAAGATTGTGATGTAGCCTGGTACCGGGTACTGGGTACTGGGTACAGGTTACTTGGTACTGGGGATACCTCAAACAATATTGTGAATCAACCCAGAACCCAGTACCCGGTACCAGGAAACAGTTTGTAAATGACATTAGTTTTGGATAATAGGAAATAATATAAGAGAGTATGATTTTGTTTTTCCTGACAAGCGGTCTTTTCCTCGGATGGTCACTCGGTGCAAATGATGCCTCTCATATTTTTGGATCGGCCGTTGGATCAAAAATGGTATCTTTCAGAAAAGCTGCCATAATTGCTTCTGTCTTTTTTATACTTGGTGCTGTCATCCAGGGATCCGGAACATCGGACACACTTGGTAAACTTGGTGCCGTAAATGCTATCGGCGGATCATTCACCGTAGCTCTTGCTGCAGCAATTACCATCTATATGATGACAAAATTTGCTCTCCCCATATCCACAACCCAGGCAATTGTCGGAGCAATTATAGGCTGGAACTTTTTCACCGGAAACCATACAGACAGTAAAACTCTCTCAAAGATAGTTGCAGCATGGCTTGCAGGTCCGGTTATTGGTGCTGTATTCGCCATATTCCTGTATATAATTGTTAAGAAATTCAAAAAATCTGCAAAAATTCATCTTATCAGATTTGAATCATATATTAAAACCGGTCTCATTGTGGTAGGTGCATTCGGAGCATATAGCCTTGGCGCCAACAATATTGCAAATGTGATGGGAGTTTTCATTCCGGCATTTAATCTTCAGGACCTGAATCTGTTCTTTTTTAGCCTTAATTCAAACCAGCAATTGTTCCTCCTCGGAGGTTTGGCAATTGCAGCTGGTATAATTACATATTCCTGGAAAGTAATGGATACTATTGGCAGCAACATTTTCGAACTTTCCTCAGAAGCTGCATTAATTGTTGTTCTGGCTCAGTCGCTTGTGCTTTTTATCTTTTCATCATCAGGACTATCAGCTTTTTTTGTAAATCTGGGCTTCCCCCCTATTCCTATGGTACCTGTTTCCAGCTCCCAGGTCATAGTAGGCTGCATTCTTGGAATTGGTTTGTATAAAGGTGCAAGGAACATCAACTTCAGGGTCCTTGGAGAAATTGGGTTAGCATGGATTATTTCACCTGTTGCATCAGGCTTATTAGCATTTTTGCTACTGTTCTTCATGAAGAATATTTTCAGCATAAATGTAGGATCAAAAGTTGGCGAATCAATAAATACTTCTCAGCAGGTAATCAATTCAACCATTCTTGCTCAGGCTGATGTTTCAGGCATAATCAAGTACCTGTTGCTGGGTTTATTCCTCTTTGGAGCAATAGGTATCTTTTATTACATCCTCCTTGAAAATAAAAAAAGAAGGGAAATGCAAAGATCAGAAGAGAAATTCTGGAAGAATATGAAATAAACTTTTTACCATTCAGTATCCAGATAGAAACGTTGCATGTTTCATTTCTTCGCTGGTGCGGATTTGCCATCCGTGCCAAGAACCCATGTTATTGCAGTCAGAGCGTATCCTCCTCGCTGGCGCGGATTTGCAATCCATGCCAAGAACCCATGTTATTGCAGTCAGAGCGTATCCTCCTCGCTGGCGCGGATTTGCAATCCGTGCCAAGAACCCGTTTATTGCAGTCAAAGCTACATTTGGCACCGATTACAAATCGGCGCCAGCAAGGCTTTCATTTCTGCAATAAATTGACATTCAGTTATTTTCAGAAAGAAAAGAAAAATTCTTCCCATAATATATCATCTGGGCCAGATAATCATTTACATATTCAACTTTTACATCGGTTATCTCACCATTTGCATCAAAAACAGGTATCAGAACAGGGTTGACAAATCCTGTATATGGTGCAAGGTTGAGTTTAGAATATCTTTCTAACACTTCAGCATGCAGCGTTCTATTGATTCTGACACCAAAATCCTCAATGATTTTTTTTCCTGCCTCAAAATCACCTTCCGACTTGATCCTCTGAATCTCTTTCAACAATTCACCGAAAAGTTTTCTAAGTTTTTGATAATCATTAATTTTAATATAGGTTTTGTGGTTAACTTTTACAAATTCAACAACATTTTCAGCTTTACCTTTTTCATATACCCAGTGTGAAATGGCTGACCGGCATCGCATATGTGCCTGTTCGATCTCTTTCCCCAGTTCTATCCTGACAATCTGTGTCAGCAAACCATTACGAAGGTAGGCATCATAAGATTCTTTCGCAGCTTCTTCGTCTGGAAGCAGGCCAAGTTCAATAATCTTTTCATCCATAATGTAATAGAGGGCAAAAAGATCGGCTCTTGCCTCTTCAAGCGGTGATGCATAGTTCTTAAGAGCATTCGGATCTGTCCCTTCAGCAAGCTTTCCGCTGGCATGACCAACACATTCATGCAGATCTGTATGCAATGCATCAGATATTGATCCATACTTTTTTGTCCGGTCAATCTCTGCCTGATCTGCTGCAAACTCCTCAAGAAATCCATTACCTTGTGAAGACACATTGTATGCATTTGAAATATTGGCAAGTGTAACTGATTTTGAGCCGATCTCTTTCCTTATCCAGTCTGCATTAGGGAGGTTAATGCCAAGTGGAGAAACCGGATAACAATCTCCTCCCAGCATGGCAATATTTATAACTTTAGCTGCTACACCTGTAACTTTTTCTTTCTTGTACTTCGACTGTACCGGTGAATTGTCCTCGAACCATTGGGCATTTGCTGTTATTATTTTTGTACGCTTTGTTGCTTCAAGATCAGTGTAATCTACAATTGCTTCCCATGTCGCTTTCATCCCAAGCGGATCTTCATAATTCTCTATAAAACCATTAATATAATCAACCATTCCATCAGTATTCTTTGCCCAGGCAATATTATATTCATCCCATATTTTAAGATCTCCTGATTGATAAAATTCTATGAGAAGGTCAAGTTCATTTTTCTGCTTGCCCGAATCCGCTACAGTCCTGGCCTTTTTAAGCCAGGTGATTATTCTATCAATTGCGGCTCCGTATTTTCCACCCGACTTATACACTTCCTCAAATACTTCCCCATTTAGTTTTACTACTTTAGAATTTAAACCAAAAGATACAGGTCGCGGATCATCGGCTGTTACTTTACCTGAATAAAATGATTCAACTTCTTTCTGAGTAACTCCTTCGTAAAAGTTGGATGCAGATTCGGTAACCATATCAGCTCCGGCTCTCTGCTCTACCTTGCGGGCAAAATATTCCGCATTGAAAATTACAGATGTAAGAAAAGAGATTAGCTGGTCAACTGTCTGGTTTGACGCCAGAGGCAGTTTTTTCAAATCTGAACCATGCACCAGGTCTTTAAAATAGTTTTCGGAAAACCCGGGTTTTAATTTATCACTTGAATAATGATGGTGAATTCCATTTGCAAAAAACAATCTTTTTGCATAAACCAGGAAGGCTTTATATCCTGTAGTTTCTTTATCTCCGGAATAACTTTCAATAATAACTTCTATTGTTTTTCTGATCTTCAGGTTGTATTTGAAGTTCTGATCCCAGAAAATATCTCTTCCGCTCAGGGCTGCCTGACTCAGGTAGTAAATATATTCTTTCTGTTGCAGCGAAAGCGATTCGAATCCGGGAAGTTTATACTTTAAAACCCGCATATCTTCAAACTGGTCAACAAAATAGTTAAAATCATCTTTCTCTTCAGGGACAGGCTGTTTTATGTGTCCACTCAATTTAAAGTTCTGTAAAGTCATAAATTATCATGATATAAAAATGTATTGAAAGTCTTACTGCAATAACAAATATTGAGTAATAAGGTGCGAAATTATTAAAAAGGTTAAGAATATTCTTTACCCTCAGATATTTTAGTTTTACATTATTCCGGAATCTAATTATTGTGACTGAATTCTTTGTGTTACTTTCTGATTAACTTTGTGTCACTTTGTGGTAAAAAAGGTTAGCCACAAAGTCACACTAAGAATGTCTCTAAGGTATGCTAAGTGTAAGAATTAATTTTTGTTAATATAAAATGTAACACATATCTACACAGCAAAATGAATAAGATTATCGATGATATCAGGACTGAATTAAAGCTGAATGCGGATGAAAAGACAAAGCAATCGGGTGAAAAATTCTTTAAGGAGGAAGTGAAACTGTATGGTATCAGATCAGCTGTGGTTTCGAGAATAGGAAAGGAACATTATAGAGAATTACATAATAAAGATAAATCACATATTTTATCAATATGCGAAGAATTATGGAAATCAGGAATTATGGAAGAATCATTTATTGCATGCAACTGGTCATATAATGTGCATAAACAATATACCCCTGAAGATTTTGATGTTTTTGAAAGATGGGTGAATAGTTATGTCAGCAACTGGGCTTCATGCGATACCTTATGCAACCACACTGTTGGTACATTTGTTGATATGTATCCATCATATTTGTCCGGGTTGAAAAGATGGGCAAAATCACCTAATCGATGGGTCAAACGTGCGTCTGCTGTATCTCTTATTGTGCCTGCCAGAAGAGGAAAATTTCTCAAAGACATTTTCGAGATAGCTGATATTCTGCACTCTGACAAAGACGATATGGTGCAAAAAGGATACGGATGGATGCTTAAAGCAGCGAGCCAGGCACATCAGGAGGAAGTTTTTAATTATGTTTTAAGGAATAAAGCAACAATGCCAAGAACATCTTTGAGATATGCTATCGAAAAGATGCCTGAAGATCTGCGGCAAAAAGCTATGAATAAATCAGACACAGTATAATTTATTTTAAAATTATTCTTAATTAATTAATTGGTATGAAATTCATTTCAATAATATTTTTAGCTGGTCTCTCTGTTTCCTTGCTTCAAGGTCAGAACATCAGTCAGAATGAAGCTATACTAAATCTGGTTAACAAAGAGACTGAAAAATATCACGATGTTTATTTGGATCTGCATAAAAGTCCGGAATTGTCATTCATGGAGTTTGAAACCTCAAAGAAAATGGCAGCTGAACTTAAATCGATGGGATTTGAGGTAACTGATAAAGTAGGAGGAAATGGGGTAGTTGGTGTTTATAAGAATGGTAAGGGAAAAGTTATCATGCTGAGGACAGACATGGATGCTCTTCCGGTAGAAGAAAACACAGGTCTCCCCTATTCAAGCAGAGTAATAATGAAAAATTCATCGGGTAAAGAGTCTCCTGTTATGCATGCCTGTGGTCATGATCTTCATATGTCAGTCTGGTTGGGGACTTTAAGGACTCTGATAGATTTAAAGAATCAATGGAAAGGGACAATAGTGGCAGTAGCCCAGCCGGCAGAGGAAGTGTCAGGCGGATCATCTGCAATGATCAGAGACAGTCTCTACCAGAAATTCCCAAAACCAGATCTGGCACTCTGTTATCATGTAAGTGCCGAGCTTCCTGCAGGTACCATAGGTTATTGCACAGGTCCGATATTTGCCGGTGTAAGTTCTGCCGCGATCACAGTATATGGAATGGGTGGTCATGGTGGAATGCCACACACAACAATTGATCCCATTGTTCTGTCAGCCAGAATTATACTTGATATTCAAACAATAGTCAGTCGTGAGATCAATCCTATAAAACCTGCAGTTGTTACAGTTGGCGCCATACATGGCGGTACNGTAAACAATATAATACCTGATGAAGTTAAGATGCTACTTACATTAAGGTTTTTCGATGAAGATGTTTACCAACATATTAAAGANGCTCTGAACCGCATTACAAAAGGGGCTGCTATAGCAGCCGGACTTCCTGAAAATAAAATACCTCNTGTTGAATTCAGCAGTCANNACACACCTCCTGTTATAAATGACCAGAACCTTGTTCTTCAGTCTGTTAACTTTATGAAAGAGATCCTTGGTAATGAAAAGGTCATTAAGGTTGATCCTGCAATGGTTGCCGAAGACTTTGGTAAATACGGGCGTACAGATGAAAAAATTCCGATTGCTTTATTCTGGCTTGGAGGGGTCAATAAAGTTAAATATTCCGATCATATAAATAAGGGAATTAATCTCCCACCTCTGCATAATTCATCATTTGCACCCGACTTTGTTCCTGCTTTTACATGTGGTGTACAGGCTATGAGCAAAACAATTATTAATCTTTTCGGAAATAAGAAATAGTATTTTTAGATCAAATCCAATTATTTTAACTTTGTTCAGAAATTTTTATAAAATGAGAACTTGCTTTATCTGTTTGTTATTTATTGTATTACCAATAGTTATTTCAGCCCAGGACCGTATCACGGGACGTGATTTTGCCACCAGATCTGAAATAATAGCCCGTAATGGGATGGCTGCTACCAGTCAGCCTCTTGCCACCCAGGTGGCACTCGATATTCTGAAAAGAGGAGGCAATGCCATTGATGCTGCAATTGCTGCCGATGCATTACTTGGAGTTATTGAACCTACAGGTTCCGGAGTTGGTGGAGACCTGTTCGCAATTATATGGAGCGCCGAGAAAGGGAAATTATATGGACTAAATGCAAGTGGTAAGTCACCACGATCACTCAAACTTGAATATTTTAAGGAGAACGGCTATGAGTTCATTCCTTCATATGGTCCCTTGCCGGTTTCAGTTCCTGGATGTGTTGACGGCTGGTTTGAAATGCATGAAATGTTTGGCCGTCTTCCAATTAAAGATATTCTTCAACCTGCAATTAACTATGCCAGAGAAGGCTTTCCTGTAACGGATCTTATTGCATTTTACATTAAGAGAGGAACTGAAATTCTTAAAGAATATCCGAATATTAAAGATGTATATATGCCAGGAGGAAAGTCTCCTTCAAAAGGCGAAATATTCAAAAATCCGTTACTGGCAAACACACTTGAAAAGATTGCCACGGGCGGAAGAAATGAGTTCTACAGGGGAAGTATAGCCAGGGATATAGATGCTTTTATGAAAAAACAGGGAGGTTTTCTCAGTTATGATGACATGTCGCGCCACCATTCCGAATGGGTAGAGCCTATAAGCACTACCTACAGGGGCTATGAGGTATGGGAACTGCCACCAAACGGGCAGGGAATTGCAGCTCTGCAGATGCTGAATATTCTGGAAGGGTATGATATTGCCTCAATGGGTTTTGGATCGGCCAATTATATTCACCTTTTTACTGAAGCCAAGAAACTGGCATTCGAAGATCGTGCAAAGTTCTATGCTGATCCTATGTTCAGTACAGTACCGGTTGCGCAGCTTATCTCAAAAAAATATGCTGCGGAAAGACGAAAACTTATTGATCCGGAAAAAGCAGGCAAAATATATGAGTCTGGTAAGATTGAAGCGGCAAATACAATTTATCTCACAGTTGCAGATAAGTATGGAAATATGGTATCACTTATTCAGAGTAATTACCGCGGCATGGGATCAGGGATGTGTCCTACTGGCCTAGGGTTTATACTTCAGGACAGAGGAGAAATGTTCACCCTTTCAGAGGGTCATAACAATGTATATGCCCCTGGTAAAAGGCCATTTCATACGATTATACCCGCTTTTATTACAAAAAACAATAAACCATGGATCAGCTTTGGAGTCATGGGTGGTGATATGCAACCACAGGGACATGTTCAGATTGTAGTAAATCTTATCGATTTTAAAATGAATTTGCAGGAAGCAGGTGATGCACCAAGAATTCATCATATAGGATCATCCGAACCGACAGGTCAACAGATGACAAATGGCGGAATACTCCAACTTGAGAGCGGATTCAGGACAGAGGTCATTCAGAAACTGATGTCGATGGGCCATACTATCCAGTGGAACCTAGGCGGATATGGTGGCTACCAGGCAATTATGTGGGATGATAAGAATAAAGTATGGTTTGGTGCTTCAGAGTCAAGATTTGACGGACAGGCCTCCGGGTATTGACTCCCCAACCCCCCATCTGGGGGGCTTTCGCCAAGAAGAAGTCTATAACATGGCTTCCAAAAAGCCCATTTAGCCAATTCTATGTTGGAACTAAAGTCCCCCATTTGGGGGTTTTAGCGGGTAATCCCCAGCAGATCCAGCAATCCATTAATAAAGGTCAGCGGATGAACCGGGTTTCCAGGTACATACAGATCAATATGATTATTTTCAATAAATCTTCTGTCAATAGCAGAACTACTTTCAAATATACCTCCGCTTATTGCATCAGTTCCTGCAAGAATGATTATTTTCGGAGAAGGAGTAGCATCATAAGTCATTTGAAGAGGTTCCGACATATTTCTGGAAATGGGTCCGGTTATTACAATTCCATCTGCATGTCGGGGTGAGGCAACAAATTCAATACCGTACCTGCCCATATCAAAATTAACATTCCCGCATGCATTTAATTCAAGTTCACAACTATTATCTCCTGCTGCGGAGACCTGTCGTAGTTTGAGAGAACCACTGAATATTTTATGAATTTCTTTCCTTATCAGATCAGGATTCAGACGTATAGGATCAACTGCACCCTCAGAAATAATCAACATCTTCCTATCATTAGTGGATAACCTGTAATCTGTAGTAAAACGAATTTTACCAGGATAAAGTCTGGAACATTCCCCGCAGAAAGTACATCTGCCCAGATCAATCCTGACAGGATCAGGCATAATAGCATCAGTCGGACAAATATCAGCCAAAGCCTTTACGTCAACCTGTTCAAGACTTATTTCAGGGCGACCTCTGAATATACCCGGTACTTTTGCTTTAGTCAGATCAGGGATATATTGTTTCCCCTGGTGATACAGTATTTTAAGTGTTTTTAACATAGATATGATTCTTTTCCGGATAATTAAAGATCATGTCCGCAATATGACAGATCAAAACTCTTATTACATACAGGGAAATCAGAAATCTCATTATTTCTTACCGCTAATGCTAATGCAAGCCAGTTGTGAAATGAAGGATCCTTTACCTTGTAGATCTTAAGTTCGCCATTCTTGCCGGTAACTGCAGCATGGCATATTTCACCTCTCCATCCTTCAGTCAGTGAGATTGCAAATGAATCAGGGTTAAATGTTAAGGGCTGATCCTGAACTTTTTCTTCTTCAGGAAGTTTATTCAACAAGTGCCTGATATACGAAATTGACTGTATAACCTCCTCTCTTCTTATCTGGACTCTTGAATAGACATCACCATGATGTTTAATTACTGGATTGTGATTCAATTCATTATATAATCCATATGGATGAGAAATCCTTATATCTCTGTTCAGGGCATTCATCCTGGCCGACATACCAACTGCTCCTATTGATAACAACTGTTCATAAGTAAGTGTTCCTGTTCTCTCAAATCTCGATAATGAGCTTGGCAACCTTGAAAGTTCCCTGTTCATTTCTAAAAAATCAGGTTCAAAGGCATTCAGTATCTTATTAAGTCTGTCAGCCAGTGCTTCATCAAATGGATATGGGTTATAGCCTGCTCGTATCAATCCTTTTGCCAGCCGGTTACCACACCATTCCTGAAAAAAGTTAATTACAGGAGTCCTGAGCCTTCCAAAAACTGAACTGCCCAGCTGATATGCCACATCTGTGCATATTCCACTCAGGCCCCCCGTGTGTATAGCTATGCGTTCTAATTCCTGAGCAATTGTTCTGGAGTAAATGGTACCCGGAGTTGGAACAGTTCCATTGAGACATTCCAGCAAATATGCAAAAGCAGTTGTATGACCTACAACACTATCTCCTGCAATGGACTCAGCTAATGTAGTTCGCTGAATAAGTTTTGTCTTTTCAAGAAATAACTGTTCGATACCCCTGTGCTGATAACCTAACTGAATTTCCAGGTGCAGTATCTGTTCTCCATTACATACAAACCTGAAATGTCCTGGTTCAATAATTCCTGCATGTACCGGACCAACTCCTACCTCATGAAGTTCTTCACTCTCAATATTAAAAAACGGGTAATTATGCATTGTGAGCGATTTATCAGACCTGTTTTGAGCATAACGAACTGGTTTCAACCAGGGATGGTCACTGTAAGCAATGCCAAAATTCTCGTGAATTTCTCGTTCAAATTTCTCAAAAGTCAGATTTTTTGCTGAGAAGGAGTTCAAAACAGCGTCACACTTCACAATAGTTGATGAAATCAGAATATTATGCTGAAGATCGTCAGCAATACAGCAGATAAGATGTATTTGCCTGTTCTCCATGTAACCGAAATATAAAACACAATGCCTCTCAGGATGGTTAGTAGTCAAACTTATATTAAGTTCAAAAAACAAATCATAATTCAACTCCGGTATAGTACTGAAAGGAACAGACTGGTGATTATTTATTGTTAATAAGTTCATATTAATTGGGTAAGATTTTAACAGCATCCTGTATTAAATGAACAAAAACTGATGGTGGATTTAATCCAAGCCAGATCGCGGTAAACAGCAATATATACTGCGACAATGACTCCCATGGATTTATTTTTGGTATATTAATTTCATTGAGTCCCTGAACAGGAAGAAAAAGAATTTTTAAAATATTTTTCCCGAAAGCCCATATGACTATCGTTAATAATAGTAATACAACTACCAGGAGAATTATGTAACTTCCTTCAAAAAGCGATCTGAATATCAGGAATTCGCTTACAAACAGACCAGATGGTGGCATCGCTGTGGCACTTATAAATCCGAATAATAATACTATAGCGCCTGTGGGATTATATTTAAAATAATTGCCAACGTGATTAATACTCTTACTTTGAAATGTCCTGTAGAGCTGATTGAACTGGAAAAACAAGCTTGATTTGATAAATGCATGTAAAATAATATGAAGAATTGCTGCATAATAGCCAATTCCTCCAGCTGCGATTCCCAGCATCACGATACCCATATGCTCAATTCCGGAATAGGCCAGCATTCTTTTGATATTTGTAACCTTTGTCATATATACGGTTGCGACAAATATTGAAAGGAATGCTGCAATAAATATGATAAGGTTAGCCCAGTGAAAAAGGGAAGTGTGGGCAATAATTGCATAAAACCTGAAGATTCCAACAAATCCAAGATTCATCAGGACACTTGCAAGTAATGCTCCTGCTGGTGCAGGTGCCTTATCCTTGGCATCAATACCTGCTGTATACATCGGAACTAAACCCAACTTTGCGGTAAAACCGGTAAAAATAAACAGGAAAGCCAGTCTGAGCCAAAATGGGTTTAACTGATCCTTATAAGCCATCAGATTAGCAAAAGACAGATCATTAGACCCTGCATTTTGAAGAGAAAGACTCAGAAAAAGGATACCTATAAATACAAATGTAATGCTGATAGCACATATAAATACATATTTCCATGTCCCCTCAAGTGCCAGTTTATTCCGGTGATGATAAATTAAAACAGAAGCAGATAAAGTAGTCATCTCGGTAAAAATCCAGATCACAGCAATGTGATTTGCGAGGTAGGCTGCTGTTATAGAGGTAATAAGTAAAACTATTGCTGAAAAATAAAGAGCTATCGATTGAGGAGTTTCATCATGACGTTTAATGTAGAGATAGCTGTGAAGCAGAGCTGGTATGGTAATTATGCTCAGGGTAAATAAAAGAAGTAACCCAAGAGAATCAAAAGTAAAATATACCAGAACACTGTTTTTATATTCGAAACCTGCATAGATTGTAAAACCTGTTTGAAGAAGACCAAATAGGATCACCAGTGTATTGTTAATAATGGTATTCCTGTTTACAAAGAGTAAGCCTGCAATTAAAAAGGCACATATCAGATAAATTCCAGTCATCATTTCAACTTTTTTTAATAATCTTTCAAATTGCTAAGCTGGTCAACATCAACATCCTTAAAAACATCACCTATCTTATTCAGGAAAATACCCAGAATTAAGACACTGGCAAAGACATCGAGCATAATACCCAGATTCACAAGGTTTGGCATCTCATTTCCAACCGCAAGTGAAAGGACAAATACTCCATTTTCAATCATCAGATAACCCATAACATGGGTAATGATTTTTTTGCGTGAGGCGATGAAATATAAACCGGTGAAAAGAGTTGACAGGGATACGATAAAAAATATTTTATCAAGATGTGTATCCTGAATTGAATTAGCAAGCAATACAGTAACAACAACTATTATAGTGATAATAATCAGTGAAATAAAATGTGGTAAATAGGGTTCTGTCTCCCTGGTAATTTTGTTTCTTTTGATCAGATATCCTAAAAATATCGGTACGGCAAGCGCTTTAAATACAATAGTTTCAAGGAGGATCAGAACCAGGTTCCATGTCTGTATGTCCTGCAGCTGAAGAAAAGTCACACCAAAAAGGATAAATCCCTGAATGGCCAGAACTCTGACATAGGTTATAATCCTGTTTGCAATTGCGACATATAACAGACTTATAATGAATAAAATCAATAATACGTTTGTCATTTTATAAATATTTAAATAAATTTTTCCAGAACCAGTAATACACCCAGAAAGATTAAAAAGCTAACCGATGACAGAACCAAAATAAATTGGGGATTATGATTCATTCTGAACCTTGCCATAAAAGACTCTATCATTCCGACTGTCACAGCAAAAAGTGTTTGTATCAGAAGGAACAAAGGCAATGCGTACATCAGAGATAATCCGCCAATAAAGAAATCAGCAATAATTGCGCCGTACATGGCAAACTTCAGGTACCCGGCAGACAGGATCAAACCCAGGTCAAATCCACTGTTATCGAGAACCATTACTTCGTGGATCATTGTTAATTCAAGATGTGTTTTAGGGTCATCTACAGGCATCCTGCTGTTTTCTATCAATGCAATCATTATCATAACGAATGAAGCCATCCCTCCCAACATATATGTTATTGATGAGCCCAGATGCAATGTTGAAAAAATTTCATTGAATGAAGTCTTTCCGGTAAATAATGCGAATGATCCAATCAAAATAAAAAATGCAGGTTCAGCAAACATCGAGTACAAAGCTTCCCGACTGGCTCCCATCCCTTCAAAACTACTTCCGGTATCCATTGCTGAGATAATACTGAAGAATTTGCCCAGGGCCAGTATATAAGCAAAGAAAATAAAGTCGCCGTCAAAGCTCACAATCCCCTTGTATGAACCAAAAGGGATTACCAGACAGGCCATAATCACAGTGGAAAAGTAAATTGCCGGTGCGATCTGGAATATGATGCTTGTTGTTTCACTGTAGACGGCACCTTTCTTAAAAAGTCTGATCACATCTCTTAAAGGCTGCATTATGCCAGGTCCTTTTCTTCCGGAAGTGATACTTTTAGTTCGCAGAATAATCCCGGTAAAAAAGAGGCTGCAGAACAGTATTAAAATTATACTCAGCATTTTATAAATTATTTAAAAAGTGAAGAATTGCTATAATCTTATCTATAATAAGCGGCAAACATAGTACGGCAGTAATAAAAATAATACCGTATAAAATATACATCTGAAGTTTGCCATTCTGAAGAAACAGAAAGAGATCAGCAATTTTATTTATCAGTTTTAATGGTTTATCTATAAGTAGTCGCTCAATTTTATCATAAGGGTCAGTTTCATAATGCTTTCCTGAGGGAAACACTTCATCAATCTCTACTTCCTTCTTCTCAATATCTAATAACGGTTTGGCAAGCTTTGAATAACTTCTGACAAAAGAAGCCGCAGTATATTGAAGCTTACTACCAGCGGGATTATATCCGCAACCCCAGGTGGGGCCAGTTTTAATGATTTTTTTATTGCTTATAAGTTTTTTTAGCAGTAGCAATCCCAGTACAAACATGAAAAGTCCCATGAACAACAAATTAAAGGTCTGTAGTGAATCGATTGCACCAACTTTTATAAGATTCATATTAAAGACAATATGATGAGTAAAAAGATTTACAGGCCGCTGCAATGCATCAAGAAATAACGATGGGAATAGACCAATAATTATCATTACAGAAACTGTCATATACATCGGAAACAGTTGCCAGAAACCTGTTTCATGAATTTCATCGGGTGGAATACAGCGGGCATTCCCAAGAAAAACTATACTGAAGGCTTTTGAAAAACATAATATTGCCAAACCACCAATAAGTACTAATCCTCCTATAGAAAATACAATAGTTACCAATGAAATAAGATTTGCGCTATATAACCAGTTGTAAAGTCCTCCAAGTATCAGAAATTCAGAAATAAAACCGTTAAGCGGAGGAAGTCCGCAAATAGCAATTGCTGCAATGAGAAACAATATTGATGTCCTGGGCATTTTTTTAATAATTCCACCAAGTCGTTCCATATTGACTGTATGGGCAGCCTGCAAAACATTTCCGGTACTGTAAAACAGCAGTGATTTAAATAAAGAGTGATTAAGAGTATGTAGCAGAGCACCGGAGAATCCGAGTATTGCCATCCATTTGTTTGTAGCCCCTAACCCTATACAGCCAATGCCAATACCAATTCCAATAATCCCAATATTTTCTATGCTGTGATATGCCAGTAGTTTTTTAAGATCATGCTGAATAGTAGCCAGCATTACACCATATATCCCTGTAAATATTGAAACAAAAAGTATAAAATACCCAATTGTGGTATAGTCCGTCTTTATCAATATCAGCATACGGAGAATACCATAAATGCCGATTTTTATAACAACTCCCGACATAATTCCGGAAACATGGGTTGGCGCAGCAGGATGCGCATAAGGAAGCCATGTGTGAAATGGTACAAATCCGGCTTTTATTGCAAACCCGGCAAAGAAACATAAAAACAATGCTGTTCCTGCCAGTGTGGATTGGTGATCTGAAAAATCTGCGATTGCATCGAAACCATAACTTTGTGTTTTGTATGCAACATAGATAAAACCAAGCATTAAGAATACGATGCTAATATGTGACTGCACAAGATAATTGACTCCGGCTTTAATTGTATCAGGTTTTTCATGTTCGAATATTACAAGAATAAAGACAGAGATTGCCATCATTTCCCACAATAACAGAAAGATAAAGCCATTCTGAACAGAACAAATTCCCAATAATGCAAAATGAACTAATATAAAAGCAATGCAGTGAAGGGTGATATCATTCTTCCTCTCCCTGTACTTCTTCATATAATTAAAACCATAGACAGCCCCTGTAATAATTGTGAAATTAATTGTCAGAATAAACCAGGCTGAGAGTGCATCAATTTTGACTGGCACTGTTCCAAACAATAATGTCCCTGAAAAGACAATTTCATAACTACTTGTGAGTAAAGCTTTAAATGCAATAAAGCTGGTAGAAAGCCCTATAATTATGGTTGTTGAAAGAGTTATTATCCCCTTACTTACAGTATTGACTGAAAGAATGAGGATTATGGTTAATAATAATATGACTATTATAACATTAATCAATGCCACAAGTTTAATACTGTACCTATAAATATAGCCAGAATAAATACTATTCCATATATCACATATGCCTGAACCTTACCGTTTTGAATGAATTGAAACAGGTTAATAAATCGGGTACAGACTAGAATCACAGGATCTATAATCTTAGATTCAAAAAAATCAACATAAAAGGAATGATATTTTCTGGATATTGGAAACGTTTCGTTTCTGGTGATCTCTTTATATCCTTTTTTCTCAATCAGTATAAAATTCAGGAGCTTCCCAAATGATTTTGAAAATGACTTTCCGGTATATTGCATTCTTTCATTTGGAGCAAGATATGCACAGCCCCAGGTAGTGGAAATTTTGTCCAAAGGCCCACCTGTGAAAATCTTTCTTATGATCAGCACAAAACTGATAATAGCAAGGAGAAGAAATGATGCCATGCTGATATTTCTCAAAACAATTAAATATCCCTGCAGTTCAATAATGTTAAAACTTATTGATGGAAAAGTATTAGTATTAAGAATAGTCCCTATTATTTGAATAAAATAGACAGGAAAGAAAGCAATTAAAATCATAAGAATAATGATAATATACTGAGGTAAAAGCATCAGTATAGAGACTTCAACAGGCTCTTGTTTCAGTTTCTGACGAGGGGTTCCAAGAAATATCGTGCCGAATGTTTTTGTAAAAGTAAGTATAGAGATACCTCCTATCATGCTCATCCCTGCAAATGTGAGTATCATCAGAGTGATCTCGGCAATCCCCGGAGAATTAATTCCATTAAGTATCCCGCAATAAATTAAAAACTCAGATATAAATCCGTTAAAGGGAGGAATTCCTCCTATAGCTAAAGCGCCGGTCAGGAAGATAATCGCTGTTTGTGGCATTTTTCGGATCAACCCTCCAAGTTTGTCCATATCGCGTGTATGAGTCTGCCTGTAAACTGAACCTGCTGAGAAAAAAAGCAACGATTTAAATAATGAATGGTTCAGAACATGCAGCAGAGCTCCTCCGAATCCAAAAAAGCTTAATAATCCCTGGCCTGTGGCAATCCCAATCAATCCAAGACCAATTCCGATACCGATAATGCCGATATTTTCAATAGTACAATAGGCAAGCATTTTCTTAAAATCACGGTGAACAGCAGCATTCAGGATACCAAACAAACCTGTTAATAATGATATTGAAATAACTATTTCGCCAAGTACAAGATAATCAGTCCTCAGGCTGGTGATTATCCTGAAAATCCCATATATACCCATTTTGACAATTACTCCTGACATTACACCAGATATATGTGATGGTGCAGCTGGATGAGCCTGTGGCAACCATGTATGAAGTCCTATAAATCCTGCCTTCAAACCAAATCCTGCGAAAAATAACAGGAAGAGCCAGACATTAACATTTGCACCAAAAAAAGTGTTTAATCCTTTAAAATCGAATGTTCCTGTTTTAAAATATACCCAGATAAATGCAACTGTCAGCAGAATAACGCTGAAATGCATCTGAACAAGATAGTTTATTCCTGCTTTAATGACTTTTAGATTTGTATAGTCGAATATTACCAATAATAAAGAAGATAATGACATTATTTCCCAGGCTATGATAAAAGCAATACTATGCTGAACCATACATACAATCAGCATTGAAGCCTGAAAAACAATATAAAGAATCCAATGAAATGTAATGAGTACCTGCTCAGCAGCTGATGATTTCAGATACCCTGCACCATACAATACACCGGTACAAGTGGTGAAATTAATAATCATAATAAACCATCCTGACAAAGCGTCGATTCTCAACGGTATTTCACCAAAAAAAGTTCCTCCGTATACAATGTATTCAATGCCCCCTGTCTGAAAACCCTTAACCGCTAAAAAACAAGTTATTAAAGCAACGAGGAAAACGGTAATCACACCGATAAGCGGTTTAATTCTTAAGTCTGCAAAAGGAAGAGCTATAATCCCTGAAATTAAGACGAATGCAAATGCTTTAAAAAGAAAACCAATTAATTCATTACCCGCATAAACCATTATTCTTTAATTAGTTCATCTGACTATTTTAACAGGATGCAAAGTAAAGAAAAAAAGCCTATTCAGGGAATAGTGAATATGATTAAAATCTAAATTGTTTAAAATGAAGTTTCTGTTTGATTGTTCAGGACTCGGGGTTTGGAAAATTTGAATCCGTGATTATCCGAGTAATCCGTGGTGAAAAAGGGAAGAATTAAAATACAATCTGCGAATATCCGCGCTATCAGCGGGAAACACAAATAATTTCCCGCTGATTTCGCTGATTTGCGCAGATTTAAAATGAAAAGGCAGGGAGATGACTAAAGATGAGAAATGAATTCCTGTGTATTCTTATTTTTTAATTGGTATACAAAATGATTATCCGCATAAACTATTTCAAGCAAACCGAAATAAATCAGATCAGCCAGGATATTTTCCGCAGTGTTTTTTGGCAGAAATGCTGTTCTGCAGAACCTTGAGATTGAAATTGATGGGTTAACCTCTAGATATTCCATCAGCTTCTTTATTTTTTGACTGTATTCTATCAGTACACCTTTGTCATGAGTTTTATTTCTCCAAACCTTGAGATGAACAGGTGTTGCAAGAATATTTTCGTCCTTCACCCTGATGTATGCCAGCCACCTGTCTGGCTCTGAATTTGCAAAGTATGGTATGTCAGCGCCCTTTGGAATTGTGATTTCAAGAACAGTTTTTCTCTCAACCACCCATCGTTTTGATTCGAAATTTACTATAGGTTTGCAGTACAAATCGGCAGCAGCCTGAACCATATAAAATTCTTCTTCAGTAAGAACCCCTGCTATTTTGCCATTATCTTTTACTCCAATAAGTAAAGTGCCGCCATCGGTATTGGAAAAAGCCACAAGTGTTTTAGCTATCTTTCGTGAATCGGATATTTCAAATTTGAAATCCAATTGCTGATTTTCTCCTTTTTGGATTATCTTTTTAATGTAAGAGTTCAGGCCTGGCTGGTATGAATTGCTATTCCTTTCCTTTTTCCCTTTTTGAAACGAAGAAAATCCTTGTGGCATTTTATCGCGTATTATAAAAGTCTAAAGTATTTATTATCTATACCTTGTTAAGGAGAAGCCGTTACTGGTTTTATATCGGATTCAGTTGCAGATAAAAATTAGTTCCAAATGCGATTAAGCATTTCCATATTTAGGACATGCGATGAAATCTTTTATACTAAAAGAGAAACTATTAAAATATTATTCCAATGTTTTCATACCCATAACCGGCTTAACTTCCGTACGATGAAGATCAAAAACAATAATTTCGTTTAATCCTCTTTTAAGCCATGAAGCAGGACAAAAAAGTCTTTTCTGAGGACCTATTTCCCAGTAGCGGCCCAGGTTATGACCATTGACCCACACAACGCCCTTGCTGTAGTTTGAAACATCAAAATAAGTATCGCCGGTTATATCAGTAACAAAATTTCCCTTGAAGAATATACCCGGCTTGGTTTTTGTCTGTCCGGAAGATCTGAGATCATATATGAATTTCCTATCCATGGGCAGATTGTATACTTTCCAGTTCATCAATGTCATCCCATTCAAGGTAACTCTGTCAGTAATACCTTTTCTGTCAATCATGTACTGGGCGAAATTTATGCGACCCATAGCCTCAACAAAAATCTCAAGTACAGGATTTTTCACTTTAGATTCAGGGATTTCTATTGTGTCAATTCCCTCCCGCCGGTCGAGTTTCCCAATATAGGTTCCATTAAGAAATACGGTCGCATAGTCATGAATATCGGTCACGGTAAGTTTTCCGCTTTTGTGCCCCACCAGTTCAGTTTTATATAAAATAAACCCATAATCCTGACCATATGCTTCAAAGGTTTTTGGCTGAACAGAATTAACAGGCTGAGGAAGGTTATCCCAGACATTAGTAAAATATTGCATGTTTATAGCGGGTATCTCAACTACAGGCAGAGGATCGGGAACCGGGGGAAGCTTTTTACCTTTAGGAAGATAAGAACCAAGAAGGTTTCTGAGAGCAAAATATTTAGGAGTGGCTGCTCCCTGTTCATTAACAGGAGCATCATAGTCGTAACTTGTAACATCCGGTTCATAGCCTTTTCCGCCTGAGTTTGCACCTGCCGTAAACCCAAAATTAGTTCCTCCATGAACAACATAAAAATTAAAAGACTTCTTGTTGTCCATCAGAAATCTCACGCTTTTTAATAATTCTGATGTGTCAGGCTTTATCCATTGCTCTCCCCAGTGGGTCAGCCAGCCGGGATAGGTCTCACTGCTGAAAACGGGAACACCCGGATTCATTTGATTTGCCAGATCAAAATCAGCAGGTGAATTACCTGAATCCAGTCCGACAGCACTACCTGGAAGAGTTCCTGCTTCAAGCATATATGTAGTGGGGCCATCACCTGTAAAAGAAGGGATATCAATTCCACTGGCATTCCAGACCTCTTTAAGCCGCATCAGATAGTTCCTGTCATTCCCGAAACTTCCATATTCATTTTCAATCTGAATCATCAGTAGAGTACCACCATTCGTTACCAGAAAAGGCTTCATTTCTTCAGCCAACTTGCCTATATACTTTTCAGCTGCAGCCATATAGCGGGGATCCATACATCGCAATTTAATATCGGGGATACGTAAAAGATATGGGGGAATTCCTCCAAGTTCCCACTCGGCACAAACATAAGGTCCCGGTCTTACTATAAGCCACATCTCTTCTTCCTGGACAATTCTGAAAAATTCAGCAAGATTGTGATTCCCTGTTGTGAAATCGTATACTCCCTCTTCAGATTCATGGAAATTCCAGAATATATAGGCAGAAATTGTATTGCAGCCCATCGCTTTTGCCATTCTGATCCTGTGACGCCAGTATTCAGCAGGAATCCTGGCAGGATGCATCTCCCCGCTTATAATCTGATATGGTTGTCCGTCTAACAGGAATTCTGATGTACCCAGGGTAAATGTATGTTTTGCCTTTTGAGCCTGAACCGAAACCGAAAAGATGAACATTATCACCATCACCGGCAACAAAAAATATTGTTTGGCCATCGTATTGATTTTAATTATGATTTTTAGTATGCATTTACTTTTAACTATTGTCTTATGCTTTTTGCCTGATTCCTCATGCCTCATGCCTCATACCTCACACCTCACGCTTATTTTTTATATTGCCTGATAACTATGAAGCTTTCTGTAGAATCCTTCTCGTTTTTCCATCAATTCTGCATGTGTACCAGCCTCTACAATCCTGCCCTCATCAAGAACTACGATTATATCCGCATTCTGAATTGTGGAAAGACGATGAGCAATAACTACTGAAGTTCTGTTTTTCATTAATTTGAGAATGGCATCCTGAACAAGTCTTTCTGATTCGGTATCAAGAGCAGAGGTTGCTTCGTCGAGTATGAGTATCGGAGGATTAGCCATGATAGCCCTGGCAATACTGATTCTTTGTCGCTGGCCACCGCTCAGTTTGTTGCCCGATTCACCGACAAAGCTATCGTAACCAAGCTCAGACTCAGTTATAAAATCGTGTGCATTAGCTATACGGGCAGCACTTTCAACCGCCCTCATCTCCGGACTATCAACTCCAAAAGCAATGTTCTCCCTGAATGATGTATTAAACAGAATAGCTTGCTGGCTTACAATGCCCATCAGGTATCTGAGGTCCTTTATCTTAAGATCGCGAACATCAATACCATCAATTAAAACTGTTCCATGGTCAACATCCATAAACCGTGGTAGAAGATCGACGAGAGTTGATTTTCCTGCACCTGATTTACCCACTATTGCCACTGTCTGTCCTTTCTTAATCTTCAGATTGATGTCCTTAAGTACAGGCTCATTGTTATAGGCATACCAAACTCCTTTGAATTCAATTGAATCATTAAACCCTAAAACAGGCAATGCATCCGCCTTTTCGATAATCTTGGCATCTGCATTGAGGATCTGATCGATCCGGTCAATTGATGCCATCCCTTTCTGAATATTGAAGTAGGATGTGGTAATATTCTTTGCAGGCTGAATTATCTGGGAAAAGACTAACAGGAAAGCAATCAGCTTTTCTGGCGACATACTATTTGCTCCTTTAAGAGCAAGAGTTCCTCCAACATACATTAATATCAATACTACTATTGTCGAAAGAAACTCACTCATCGGTGAAGCGAGAAAAGCTTTTCTTGTTACCCTTTTAAAAACCTTTGCATATCTCTCGTTCGATTCAGCAAATTGTACTTTCATCTTCTCCTCAGCATTAAAGCCCTTTATGATTCTTAACCCTGTGAGCGTTTCCTCAACCACGGAAAGCAGTCGTCCAAGATGTTGCTGACCAAGCAATGATGAGGATCTTAAAGTACGGCTTGCCCTGCCGATCAGCCAGCCACTTATTGGAAGAAGTAACATTGCAAATAAAGTTAGCTGAAAACTGCTGATAAACAGATAAATAACAAAAATCAGAATATACATGGGATCCCTGAACAGCATTGTCAGAGAAGAGACTACAGATATCTCAACCTCCTGAACATCATTTGATATCCTGGTCATAACATCGCCTTTCCTGGCATCGGTAAAGAATGATAAGGGAAGCTGGAGAACTTTATGATACAACTTTCTCCTGAGATCTCTTACAGTGCAAGCTCTGATATATGCAATACTATTATTGGACATGAAAACGAAACCGTTTTTAAACAAACTTGCCGTTATCACAATCAGAATCACAAGCATCAAAGCACCTTGTTGTCCGTTTCTTTGGATAAACATTGATAAATAATACTTTGAGAAGGTCTGGATGTAATCAGCAGTAAGCTGAAAAGCTCCCGGATTATCAACATTTTCAGGCTGGCTGAAGAGGATTTTTAAGAAAGGTACGACTAAGGAAAATGTCAACAATGCAAACAGTCCGCTCAGGATGTTATAGATGATACTTTTGACCGCTGACCATTTATACGGGGCAAAATACTTAAGCAGCAACCTTACATTTTCCATATATCCGGTATTATTTTAAAAGCCAGTGTAATTAAATGGATTTATTGCTTTTAGCTCTGCTTTTATTTCGTCGGTCAGATCGAGGCTTTCTATGAAACTAGTTATTGAGTCATTAGTGATTTTCTGATTTGTTCTGGTAAGATCAAGAAGTGCTTCATATGGTTTTGGATAGCCTTCTCTTCTTAATATAGTCTGGATAGCTTCCGAAACAACTGCCCAGTTATTTTCGAGGTCACTGTTGATCTTATCTGTATTTACAATAAGCTTATTAAGACCTTTCAGCAATGAATTGAAGGCGATTAATGAATGTCCTATAGGGACCCCAATATTCCTCAAAACAGTTGAGTCGGTAAGATCACGCTGAAGTCTTGAAATTGGAAGCTTCATAGACAGATGTTCAAATATTGCGTTTGCATACCCCAGATTACCTTCACCATTCTCAAAATCGATTGGATTCACTTTGTGAGGCATTGCTGATGATCCTATTTCTCCCTTTTTAATTTTTTGCCTGAAATAATCCAGTGAAATATATGACCAGAAATCGCGTGCAATATCAATGAGAATAACATTTATCCTACGCATATTATCGAATAAGGCAGCAAGGTTATCGTAATGTTCAATCTGTGTTGTCGGATGTGAACGCTGAAGACCAAGTTCTTCATTTACAAAATTATTTGCAAAGGAAATCCAGTCAATATCAGGATAAGCAGCTTTGTGTGCGTTAAAGTTTCCGGTAGCTCCACCGAATTTTGCCGAATAAGGAATCTGTCCGAAGTACTTTGTTTGTCCGTCAATTCTTGCTATAAAGACTTCAATCTCTTTGCCGAGTCTGGTCGGCGTAGCAGGTTGCCCATGCGTTCTTGCAAGCATCGGAATATCCTTCCAGTTATCAGCAAAACCTGCGAGGGTCTCTCTCAATTCATAAAGAACCGGAAAATATACATCGATGAGGGCATCTTTGATAGATAAAGGTATAGCTGTATTGTTTATATCCTGTGAGGTGAGGCCAAAATGAATAAACTCACTCCATTTCCCCCATCCGGTCTGAAAGAATCTTTCCTTCAGAAAATATTCGATTGCCTTCACATCATGATTTGTGATCTTCTCTCGTTCTTTTATCTTTTCAGCATCTGACAAATCAAAATCCTCGTATATAGAGCGCAAAATTTTATAATTATCTTTTTTAAAATCAATAAGTTGAGGAAGAGGGATATCGCACAATGCAATGAAATACTCTATTTCTACCATCAGGCGATATCTGATCAGACCGAATTCGGAAAAGTAAAGATCAAGTTCATCAACTTTTTGTCGGTATCTGCCATCAAGAGGAGATATTGCTGTAAGAAAATTTAATTCCATTATAAATCAGATTGAGTTTTCAGTTGTTATAACTATGATATACAAAAGTAGTATTTTAGACGTTGTAAAAAAAGGGTATGGGTAAAATCAGAATTTCAGCAGTAAAATATGCAAATACTTATCCGTTTATATATGGATTGGTTGAAAGCGGATTTGACAAAAGGGTCATACTTGAAACCGACCATCCTGCAGAGTGTGCTTTAAAACTTTTAACCGGGAAAGTTGATGTTGGTCTGATTCCTGTTGCGGTATTACCTCTTTTGAAAGAATACCATATTATCAGCAACTATTGTATTGGAGCTAACGGCAATGTGAGGACAGTAATGCTCCTTAGCAACTGCCCTTTTAATGAGATTAAGACTATCTATCTCGATTACAGGTCGCGCTCATCAGTTGCTCTTTCAAAAGTGCTGGCAAAAAACTTCTGGAGAAAAGATTATAATTGGATAAATACTTCAAAAGGATTCGATTTTATAAATATCGGCCTTGATGAAGCTGTTGTGCTTATCGGGGACCAGTGTTTTGAGTTCGAAAACCGCTTCAGGTATAACACCGACCTCGCAATGGCATGGAAAGTATTCACAGGTCTTCCTTTTGTGTTCGCCTGCTGGACTGCCAACAAGGTTTTAAACAATGACTTTATTAAAGAATTTAACACAGCACTTCAATCAGGTGTAGAAAATATAGATGCCGTTGTTGAAAAATTTGGAAAAGCAGGAACTATTCAGAGTAATACACTTAAAAATTACCTTACAGAAAACATAGATTATAATTTCGATGATGAGAAGAAGAAAGCACTTGATCTCTTTCTTGAACTTCTTGGAAAATTATGATTAGGAGTATCAAATTATCTATTTTATGATTAACTTTGTTTTTTCGTGCAACTTAAACTAACATCTTGACAAATAAACATAAAATACCATGGCTAAAACAATCACCTTTAATGAACTCCGGAAGATAAAAGACCAGTTGCCCTCCGGTAGTATGAGACAGATTGCAGAAAAACTGGATTTGAACGAAGAGACAGTTAGAAACTACTTCGGAGGGAGAAATTTTGATAAGGGCCAAAGTGTTGGAATTCATTTTGAACAGGGACCGGATGGTGGTATTGTAACAATTGATGATACAACTATACTCGATTTAGCACAGAAAATGATCAACTACTAATTTGGTATCTGACAGCCTGTTCAAAAGCAAAAGGCTCTGTCTTTTGCTTTTTTTTGACCCGATATGAATCTAACTGCAGTCATGGTATCTGCTGAATTTCAGTTTAAGCAGATCCTGGAAGAGTTTTTCATTACCGTCTATGATGAAAAATTTCTGTCCTCACATGGTATTGATCATCACAGGAGAGTATGGACTTATGCAAAGGAGCTTCTAATTCCGTATGCTGATCTGAATCCTCAATTTATCACCCTGCTTCCTTCTAAACTTATTATTGCAAGTTACCTGCATGACATAGGTATGTCAGTTAATCAAGGTGCTAAGCATGGAAAAGAGAGCAGAAATTTATGCATGCAATTTTTGACTATAAATAATCTTCCTGAAAAGGAATATTCCGATGTCCTTGAAGCCATTGAATACCATGATAATAAGGATTATGAAAGCAACACTATTGTTAATGATCTGCTTACAATTTTGTCTGTAGCTGATGACCTCGATGCTTTTGGCTGTAACGGAATATACAGGTATTCTGAAATTTATCTTACAAGGAAGATTGAATTTGATAAGATCGGACATAGAATCAGGGAAAATGCCCGAATAAGGTATGATAATTTTATAAAGATCTTTGGTTCCGTTGATGAACTCGTAATGAAACACTGGGAAAGATATTATCTTCTCGATATGTTCTTCAACAAATATAATGAACAACTACCTTACTATCAATTTGGGACAACGAGCCCATCAGGTTTTTGCGGAGTAATTGAAATTATTAAGTTAATAATGGACAAAAATCTTCAGGTGAAGGATGTCTGTTCTGAACCAGAGAAATACAGCGATGATCCTTTGATAAAATGGTACTTTGCTGAATTGAATAAAGAAATTTCTGGTTTCGAAAATCCGTTAACCGCAAAGCTCTCAAAGATATAAATCCTAAGCACGCAAAGAATTAGAGCATAAGATCTTAACTTTGCGTCCTTTGCGACGACTTTGCGAACTTTGCGGTAAATTATGAAATTTGGTACTTAAAAAAACACTTTATGACCAAAACTAAAACAATAAAACCCTTCCCTTTTAGTCCAAATGAATTCAGGAAAGAAGGACATATACTGGTTGATACTTTATCGGATTATTTAACAGAAGCTTTATCTGGTAAAGAGATGCCTGTTCTACCATGGAATGAACCTGATCAGCTTGCAGAGATTTTTAGCTTTGAATCGGAAGGAGGAGAATTAGAGCCACTGAATTCATTCATTAATAGGATCATAGATAATTCAATCCACATCCATCATCCTCACTATATTGGACACCAGGTAACGTCTCCATTGCCGGTCAGTACACTCGTTCAGTTTTGCACGACTCTGCTAAACAATGGAGCTGCAATTTATGAGATGGGACCTGTTAATATGGCAATGGAGAGAAATGTTATTGACAGGTTCGGATCACTTATCGGATATACTACAAAATATGATGGAATTTTTACACATGGAGGAACTGCCGGCAACCTGACAGCAATGCTTGCTGCAAGACAGGCCAAAACTGATTATAATATCTGGGAAGAGGGTGTACAGGATCATAAAAGACCTGGGTTTATGATTTCGGAACAAGCCCATTACAGTTTAGGGAGAAATGTTAAAATTATGGGATTGGGAAACTCCTCTATAATCAAAGTACCTGTTGATTCACATTTCAGGATGAGAACTGATTTGCTTGAAGAGATAAAGACGAGCGCAGAAAAAAAAGGTATAAAGGTTATTTCTGTTGTGGCTAGCTCATGTTCCACAGCAACAGGCTCTTACGATGATCTTGAAAAAATTGCTGATTTCTCAGAAAAGCATAACTTATGGATGCATGTTGACGGAGCACATGGAATGGGTGTTCTTTTCTCTGACAAATACAGGAAATATGTTAAGGGCATTGAAAGAGCCGATTCAGTTGTAATTGATTTCCATAAAATGCTTCTGGTTCCGGCTCTTAATACCCTGGTAATGTTCAGGAATGGAGAAAAATCATATGAAACTTTTGCACAGAAGGCATCTTATCTTTTTCAGAAATCAGAGAATAATTTATGGTATAATAGTGCAATCCGTACTATTGAATGCACAAAAAGTGCCCTGGGTATAATTGCTTATACGGCACTTAAGTATTATGGGAATATTTATTATAAAGAGTATATCGACAGCAGGTATGACCTCGCAAATACATTTGCCTCTATTATTAAATCAGACCACCAATTTGAGCTTGCCGTTGAGCCGGAAAGCAATATTGTTTGTTACAGATATGCACCGGAAAGCTATAATAACCAAATACTTAATATGATAAACTCAGCCATACGGGATAGGATCATCAAAGAGGGCTCCTTTTATATTGTTCAGGTCGAACTTGATGGGAGAATATGGATAAGACTCACCATAATTAACCCTGTAACCTCGGTAGATGATCTCAAACTTTTGATAAAAAGAATTACTGAAATCGGAATGGATGAAGTGAAAAAGCTTTTATAATGGAGAGATACCTTTTTAACCACGAAGTTACACAGAGACTCTATATTTATCGGGATTACGGGGTTACTCGGAGTTGTATCACCCAATCCCCCACTCTCCCCGTCTCCGCTTCATTTTTTACTTTTTGTTCTCTTCTCAGCCTCTGAGCAATTCGACTTTCAGATCTTGAACCTATGCCAGCTGACGATGACCTTGTCCGGCCTAGTTAATCCTGAATTTACAGTGTCTGGACCTTTATCAATTGATCCAGCGTTGTCCTGGTCAGAATACCAAACGTAGTGTCGCGTATTTCCTTGAATACTTTTCTAATCTGACATGAACTTTCGTCTTTACAGAATTCGCAAGGACGGTAAGCCTTTTCTGATACACAGTACATTAATGAGATAGTCCCCTCAAAATGACTAATAATATCCGCAAGGTTTACATCTTCAGGTTTCTTCAACAAATAGTATCCNCCGGCTTTNCCAAGGTTACTTCCGAGAATACCTTGTTTTTTTAATTCAAGGAGTATATTTTCAAGGAAACTCTGAGGTATTTTTTCTTCCTCTGCTATTTCACGAATCTGCATAGGTCCGTTACCAAATTCCCGGGCCAGTCTGGTAAGTGCTACAATAGCATATCGGGTCTTTTTTGATAATATCATAGGAATAACTGAATAACTATGTAA
>JGI20214J51088_10000115_pt1 | contig 55493 bp, 54 predicted proteins | sample WetSurMetagenome_FD_51088 | JGI IMG/M metagenome (IMG submission 51088) | reverse complement strand
ATAGATTAAACCTTTAAGTTGTTAATTATTGCGTCACAATAATTATAGCTAAACTTAGAGGTTTTTTCTATTTAAGGAGAATTTAAACCGGACACTAGTGAATTCAAATCTCAAAATTAAAATTTTTAATTTTAAATTATTCTATATCTTCTTTCCTTTCTCTCACATATCTTGTCCACTGCTCGGCGATTTCCACAAAAACTTTAAAGGGTGCTTCAATGACGAAATCCATCAAGAACATGAAGACGTTGATCTTGGAAAACTTGGCCGAAAGCCATTTGCCCACTGCCGCGATCGGGATGAAGAAAAAGTCAAGGATAAAATTGAGCAAATTCTCTTTTTCCTCGATAACTATCAATTGCTGGACGCTCTTACGAATATGAATGCTGAAAAAACTAACAAAAGCCAAGAAGAAAAGGAAGATCGTAGTGCTTACCCAAGTGAAGTGAATGCGATCTAAAATCCAAATTACTGCGCCAAAAGAAATCAGGAAAGTGATAAAATAAAGAAAATTAAAAATGAAACTGACAACCGGACTGCGATGGGCCGGCTTGCGCAAAACAATCGGCTCGCGGCGGGTTTTTTCCTCAAAAGTTATTTCCTCCACCCCGGCCACTACGCGCTTATTATTTTCATCCGAAGAAACCTTAGTGAACATGATAACTATCAACAAGAGGAGCGGCGGAAATAAAATATTGACCGCTAAAGAAAACGGATTAATGTCTTCGCCAAAATATTTCGTTGCCGGCACTTCCAACAAAATTGCAAAAACAGTCTTGGTTAAAAAAATATAAACAATGCTGTTGATGCCGGAACGCCAGAGACGCGCCTTGGTTTTTCTGAATTCTTTCTGAAAAGCGTTCTTGATCAGATCGGAAAAAACTTGCGGCTTGGTCTTGGCGGTTTCATAAAGCCCGGCCGGATCTTCTTTGATCATGCCGGTCAAAATCGAATAAAAAACCGTATACTTGTTGATAATTTTATCCAACTGCTTGACCATCGGATGATCAAGCTGGCTTTCGATCGCTTGCCGCAAAGGCAAAATATTAACGGCGATCTTAGCAAAAGTTTCTTCGGTCGGATTCCACCATTCCGCGTTATAATATTTAAAAAGAATAAAGGCGAGCATTGACCGGTCGAACTTTAAATAAGTGCGGTAGATGCTTAAATAAATTTGAATCGACAGATCTTTCTCAAAATCAGCGAAATTGACAGGCAACTTCACATCCTTAACCAGATATTCATACATATTGCTGATAACCGTTTCTTTTATTTTATCGACTTCCAAGATTCCCTCAATCTCGCTGGCGGCAATACCGATCAGCCAATCGCCGATCTCGCGTTTTTCCGCAATGACTAATTTTTCCACCTGCGCGGTGATACCGTGCGGCATGGCCAATTCGCGCAAACGCAAATGTTTTTCCAAAATCGTTTTTACTTCATCAATCTTGCTTTCAGGAATTTTATCGTTGGGCAGGTAGCCGGCACGGATCAATTCGGTTAAAAGGTGACGGGAAGTTTCTTCGCTGTCTGTTATTTTTACCGCGCTTTCGATAACCAACTGCCTTTTTAAAATGCGGGCAATAGCATTTTTGCGGTGCAAATGCTCTTCATTATAATCAACGTAATTACGGATTTTTTCGTAAAAAAAAGCGACTTTAGAGATCAGCGTTGAAACTTTGATGCGTGCTTCTTCCTCGTTAACTTTTTCTTCTTTATTTTGTTCGCGATAAACAACCTGAAAAAGTTTTCGAGTGCTCAAGGAGACCGTCAAAGTTTCACTTGTCTTTTTGGTTAAATGCGGACTAACCATAATATAAATTTTCAATTTTGAATTTTAAATTTTGAAATAAATCTCAATTTTAAAATTTTCAAAATAATTTTATACCTATCAAATAATTAGCTTTAAACAAAAAATTACGCCTATTTTAGGCATTTTCATTAAATCAGATTATAATTTTATTTTACCTTGTTTTTCAAAGAAAATCAAATAAAAAGCCCAATGACAGACATTGGGCTTCTATGAATAAAATTGGAAGGGGTGGGACTCGAACCCACACGGCGATGCTTTGCCATACCGCTGGTTACTGCCTGCTAACCAGGTGTTCTCCCGTTTGGACTACCCTCCCATTTTTGAAAGATCAAAAATTTATTATTTCAATTTAAAATTATTTACTATCTGTTTTTTCATATCTTTAGTCCATTTGCTCGTCCAATCGCTGGGAATTACATCCCAAAATTTAAGCACATAAACCTTGTCGCCTTTTTCTCCGACTTTTGTAAATTCATTCTGATCAGCTTTATCCAATCTATTGTAAAAATTTTTGTTATAAGCTCTAACGATCACCGGTTCGGCGTAACCAGAAACAACATTACCGATTCTAGTATCAGCAGTCGGCACGAAAATATCCAGCTCTTTAAAATCGCCGCTGTCGTTCCTTTGTGTTTGGTAATATTGGAATTCTTGGGGCAAAGAAAGGCTGAAACCAAGTGCTTCGTTAGTATAAGGATAAAAACCCTGCTTATTAAGTTCGTCCATCATCGGCGCTTTGCCGCAACCCGACAAGGCAAAAAGCAAGAAACAAAAAGTAAAAAGAATAGCTATTTTTTTCATAAAGAATTGTCGTTAAATTTTTATCATCTAAAATTTAGCAGAAAAAATAAAAAAAATCAAGCCCGTTTCGGCCTGATTTTTAGTCTTATTAAAATTTGATATATTTCCCTAAAATTTTCTTTAAATGCCAGATTTTATAAGCGCTGTAAAGAAAAACATAGGCGATGACCACGGCAATTAAGCCCATCACCAACCTTAACATGAAATCCGTCCAAACAATGAGCACGGCCAAGATCAAAAGAATAAAGCCGTTAGCCACCAGCACCCAAGCCAAACGATTTAATTTTTTATCCACTACAATAGAAATTTTGTCCATAAGATTACTGCGTCCGCCGTAGCCTTAGCGAAGGCGGAAGTTATTATTTATTTCTGAAATAATTATATCACATCTTTGCCGAATAAAAAAATACCCCGAAGCAAAAACTTTTGGTTTTATGCTTCGGGGTTCTGTCGCCTTTAACTTTTGGTCTTAGCCGACTTGAGCCGTTGCGGCAAAACATTCCGCTGACTCTTTACGCAGAATGCCGGTTATTTCCGCTTTTGCCTTTTGCAAAGGCACGATGCGAATGAATGCATTGGTTCCGGCAATCTGGATATTACCGCCGAGTTCGGGATGACCGATATTAATCTTCATGCTTGCCTCGGATGCGCCTCCGACTTTGCGCAAATCGAGAAATGTAAAGGTACCGGCCGGGATTGTTTTCTCCCAGACTTCCACCCGGAAGTTATGTTTGTATCCGAGGTCTTGGGTATTGACGCCGTAAAAATGCATATTCATCACTACGGATCTTCCGCCCCTGACGCCGATGGGAATTCCCTTTTGAAAATGGCTGTCGAATCCGAGAGTAGTGTTTGCTCCTACAAAATGCAAACCAACTTCATCACGCGGTACCAACTTACAGTCCAGGTGCACCGAGACATTGTTAAAAGTACTAACCAACCTTCGTGCAACATTGACCTTGTTTACCTCAACCGACTTCATGATTCCTCCTTGGAAGAGAGTGATAAAATATAAAAAACAATAAAGTTTCTATAATAGATAGTAGCATAATATATAAAATATGTCAATGGTGCATTTTATTACTCACGATTTTTTAGTAAAAATAAGCTAATTTTTACTAATTTCCATTTTCTAATTTCTAATTTCTAATTTTCCCTTGACACTTATTCGCCTTTCCTGTATGATAATAATGTAATTAAATAAACGCCCTGTACGGGCTGTTTTTATTATCTAGCAAGTGAGAGAAGCGATTTCGCGCCTCGCGTAAATCGCTTCCGAGCGCGCGCTGATAAAACTCTTTAGAAGAATATGTTTTCCAAATTATCCAACTACATCAAATCGTCCATCGAAGAAATGAAAAAGGTCACTTGGCCGACCAAAAAAGAAACTTATAATTATACGGTTTTGGTCATTGGCATTTCCTTGGGCGTCGCTGCTTTTCTTGGCGCGCTGGATTATGTTTTCAGCACACTATTGCAGATAGTGATAAATGCAAAATTATAAATATTTCTCGCCATTGACAAATTCGTCATGGTAAAAAATTCATATATTTATGGCTAAACAAACTTTAAATCAAGGCCGCCGCTGGTACGTTCTCCACACCTCCTCGGGTTATGAAGAAAACGTTTCCACCAATTTGCGCCAAAGAATCGAAACCATGGATGTTGAAGATCAGATTTTTAATGTCTTGGTTCCGACCGAACGCAAAATCAAGATCAAGAACGGCAAGCGCAAAGTTGTGGAAGAAAAAATCTACCCCGGCTATGTTTTGGTGGAAATGATCGTGACTGATAAATCCTGGTATGTTGTCCGCAATACGCCTAACGTCACTGGTTTTATCGGCACGGGCACAACTCCAACTCCGGTATCTGATGAAGAAATAAAATCTTTACAGAAAAGAATGGGCATTGACGAGCCGAAATTTAAGATTGATTTCTCTGTTGATTCACCGGTCAAAATCACCGACGGGCCTTTCAAAAATTTGGAAGGAAAAATCACCAACATCGACGAAGAAAAAGGCCGTGTCAAAGTTTTGGTCAATATGTTTGGCCGCGAAACTCCGGTTGAATTGGACTTCTTGCAGATAAAGAAAATTTAATATTATATTTAAAGCCGGCGTACGCTTCTCATCGTTTGGCTCAATAAAACCATGGCGAAAGCTAAAAAGAAATTAATCGCACAGATAAAGTTACAAATTCCGGCCGGAGCCGCGAATCCAGCGCCGCCGGTTGGTCCGGCTTTGGGCCAGCACGGTCTGCCGATTCAGGAATTCGTGACCAAGTTCAATGCCGCTACCCAAGATCAGCGCGGCGACATCTTGCCGGTCATCATTAATGTTTATGAAGGCCGCACTTACGATTTTATCACCAAAAAACCGCCGGCTTCTTCACTGATCAAAAAAGCCTTGAAGATCCAAAGCGGCGCACACAATCCTTTGATGGAAAAAGTTGGCACTCTGACCGATGCTCAATTAACCGAAATTGCTAAAACCAAGATGCCGGACTTAAACACCACCGATATTGAAGCCGCTAAAAGAATCATCGCCGGCACCGCTCGCCAAATGGGCGTCGAGATTAAGTAAAAAGTTTAAAGTTCAAAAGTTATAAAGTTTTAAAGTATAAATAATAATTGTGGGAGGATTATTAATTACAAATGACAAATTAGAAATTACAAATTATTTGTAATTAATCCGTTACACCACGAAACAAATCTATGTCTAAAGAAAAATCATCCTCCGCTAAAGCTACGGAGGACAAGAAGGAAGTAAAAAATGATGTAATTGAAGTTGAAAAAGAGACGGTTGCGGAAGTTAAGGAAAAGTCCAAAGTTAAAACGGCTAAGGGTGGTAAAAGAGTTGCCACTCCGAAAAGGAAGAAAGTTGTACTAAACTTTGATCGCGCCAAAACTTATTCCATCACCGAGGCTGTCAAATTAGCTAAAGAAAATTCTCGCGAAAAATTCGACGCTTCCGTTGACGTTCACTTTAACTTAGGTATTGATACCTCCAAAGGCGAACAGCAAGTCCGCGGCACGGTTGCCTTGCCGAATGGCGTGGGCAAAACCGTCCGCATCGTCGCTTTTGTCGAACCGAGCAAAGAAGCCGAGGCCAAAACGGCGGGCGCTGATTTTATCGGCAACGACGAATTCATCGACAAAATCAAGAAAACCGAAAAAACTGATTTTGATTTAGCCATTGCCGAACCTTCCGTCATGAAAAAATTAGGTATAATCGCCAAAATTTTAGGTACTCGCGGCTTAATGCCGTCACCAAAAAATGACACCGTCACTCCTGATCCGATCAAGGCTATTGCTGAATTTAAGAAAGGCAAATTAAGTTTTAAAAACGATGATACCGGAAATTTGCATATTACCATCGGCCGCAAATCTTTTGCCGACGCCAAACTGATCGAAAACTTCCAAGCCTTACTGGAAATCGTTAAAAAAGCCAAACCATCTTCTTCCAAAGGCGTCTTCATTAAGAATGTCAGCCTCTGCACCTCGATGGGGCCTGGTGTAAAAATCCAAATCTCTTAAAAATATCTGCAAAAGAGCGCTCAACCGGCGCTTTTTGTATTTCTGAAAAAAGTATGATAAAATATTAGTGTCAATTATTAATGTAATCTTTAATCATTATGGACAAAAAACAAATCTACAAAAAAGAGGCTATCGCTTTCGGCTGGAAAACGACCATTGAGAATTTTTTCTTTTTCTTTGGCATGCTGGTGATAGTTTTTTTAGTCAGCGCCGGAACCAGTTCTTTAGAACAAGCCTTTAAAAAAAGTTTCATCTACTTTATAATTTTAGCGCTGTCAATTTTTGTTAACATAATGATCCAAACCGGAATGCTTAAAATTTCTCTTGATTTTGTCGACGGGAAAAAATCTTCGCTTAAACAATTATACGCTTATGCCAATCTGACCGGAAAAATATTTGTTTCTTCTTTGCTATACGGATTGATAGTTGTCGGCGGTTTTATTTTATTGATAGTTCCGGGCGTAATTTGGAGCATTAAGTATGGTTATTTTATTTATTTTATCATTGAAAAAAATGCCGGGCCGATCGAAGCTTTAAAGATGAGCGCAAAATTAACCAATGGCGCGAAATCTCAGCTTTTTGTCCTGGCGATACTTTTAGGTTTAATTAATTTCTTGGGCATACTCTGTCTTTTTATCGGCTTATTCTTCACTATTCCGCTCAGCTTGGTCGCCAAATCTTATGTTTACAGAAAATTAAGCGCCCAAACCCCGGGAATAGTTTAATTGCCTTTAAAATTATTATTTGATAAAATAAACAAGGGGATCTTTAATGACTCCCCTTTTATTTCCTTAATTATTCAAATATATGGATTTCAAACAAACTCCACGCGTTAAACGTCTGTCCTGGGATGAACTCTTTATGAATCTGGCTGTTATCGCTTCCAAAAGAACTTCTTGCGTTGTCGTCGTAACCGGTTGCGTTTTTGTTGATGACAACAAGAGAATTCTTTCTCTTGGCTACAATGGCCCAACTGAAGGCGATTATCATTGCAATGAAGTCGGTTGTGCAAAAATTGAAGGCGATCCGGTGACAAAAAAATTAAAACGCTGTCGCGGCGCTCATGCCGAGGTTAACGGTATCGTTAATTGTCTCAACCCCAAATCATTGAGAGGCAGTACTCTCTACTCTGTTCTTCTTCCCTGCTATGACTGTATGAAAGTCCTGAACAACGCTGGCATAAAAGAAATTATTTATAAAGATGTTTATTTAAGAACTCAAACCGGCGGAGAAAAAATGGAAGAGGAAGATGAAGCGATGGAATTGGCCAAGGCGAAAGGAATAAAAATAAGAAAATACGACGGAAAAGTATATTGCAATTTTGAACGCAGTGAAATAAAATAATTGGAGAAAAATTTTTATGAAGGCCTATATCACTTGCCCTTGCAGCCACAACCAAGATTATCTGAAAATTTTACCGCTTATAAAATACGCAGTGGAAAAAAACAAGATTGAACCGGTTATTTTTACTGTCGGCGGAGACCCAAAAGATATTTTTTCCAGGGACTATAACGCTTTAAAAAGCTGCGACTTGCTAATTGCGGAGGTTTCCGAGCGAAGCCATGGTGTTGGCATAGAAATCGGCCTTTCTTATTCCTTAGGGTTAAAAAGAATCTTACTGATTGAAGCGGATAAATTCATTACAAAATTAGCTCAAGGCATGCCGGACACAATTATTATTCATTATAAAGATAACGACGATCTAATAAAAAAATTGAATTCGGCCTTAAAAATTTAAATATTTTAAGTAATGATGAAAATTAAAAATTGAAAAATATTACATATGATACTTGGCATTAAAAAACTTCACGAATTAGTGAAAGAAATAAAATTAGTTGAAGGTCTTTGCGACCGCGAAATGAATAATCCCGAAGGCGCTGGTTTTGATCTGCGTTTGGGCGAAGTTTTTGAGCTTGAAGGCGACGGTTTCTTAGGCGTGGAAGAACGGAAAACTCCGGCCGCCAAATCCGTTGCTAAGGCCAATCCAAATTGCGCGACCGGCGAAGAGATAAAAGGCGTGGCCGACGAAACCGAAAAAGCATTTGCCTTTGCGCCCGGCAAATATTATCTGGTGAAAACTATGGAAAAAGTAAATCTGCCCATCACTCTTTCCGGTGTTATTTTCCCCCGTACCACCATGTTCCGCTCCGGTTTGGGAATGTTCAATGGCATCGTTCAGCCCGGCTATTCCGGTGAACTGACTTTTGGCGTCTGCAACCTTGGACAATCCAATATTAAAATATCTTTCGGCGCCCGCATCGCCCATATCACCTTTCAGGAAGTTTTAGGCGAAGGCAATCAATACAAAGGCCAATGGCAAGGCGGCCGCGTTTCGACCGGCGGAAGTGAAGTGCAAATTTAAAAAATTTAAAATTAAAATCTCAAATTGGAAAATTTTATATTTTTATATTTTAATTTTCCATTTCTATATGACTCATCCAGAGCAACAATATCTTGACCTAATGTCAGATATTATGACCAACGGCACGGACAAGGAAATTTTTTTTACGCCGGAAGTTTTGGCTGAATACAAAAAGAAAGGCGAAGAGCCGCCCTTCATCCGCTCTGTCTTTGGCCGACAAATCCGTTTTGATTTATCGCAAGGTTTCCCACTTTTAACGACAAAAAAAGTTTTTGCCCGCGGAATATTTGAAGAATTGATCTGGTTCTTAAGCGGTGATTCTAATATAAAATATTTAGTCGATCATGACGTCCATATCTGGGACGAATGGGCTTGGAAAAAATATCACAAGTATTGTTTGGCAAATTCGCCTGCCGACGATTTAACGCAAGAAGATTTTATCGCCAAAATAAAATCATTGCCGGCCGATGATGAATTCGTTAAAACCTGGGGTGATCTAATCACTATCTACGGCCGCATGTGGCGGCGCTGGCCGGCTTCCGACGGCCGCGAGATCGATCAGCTTGGCTATTGCATCGAAGGCTTGAAGAAAAAGCCATTCCGTAAATCTTATGTAGTTTCGGCCTGGAATCCGGATTTTATTTATGCCATGGCTTCAGAAAAAAATAAAAATGAAGTGCCGCCGTTTTGCCACACCACTTATCAATTCGCCGTCACCCATGGCAATCGCCTCAATCTTGGACTTTATCAGCGCAGCGCCGACACTTTTTTAGGCGTACCATTCAATATTGCCAGTTACGCGCTTTTGCTCTTAATGGTCGCGCAAGTTACCGGTTTGGAACCGGGCGAATTCGTCCACACTTTCGGCGACGTTCATCTTTATTCCAATCATTTTGAGCAAGCCAAACTGCAACTTTCCCGCGACTTAAAACCATTGCCTAAAATAAAACTTAATCCGGAGATAAAAAATATCGACGACTTTAAATATGAAGATATTGAAATAATCGGCTACGACCCGCATCCGGCAATTAAAGCGGAAATTGCCAACGTCGGAGGATTCTAAAAAACATGCTTGATTCTAAAATTGAAGAAAAAATAAAAGAAGAAATGATTAAGCTGACCGCTGTCGGCCGAACCGATTGGGATACGCGACATATTTTGTGCACGGTAAAATGGATAAAAAAAATAATTGAAGGCGAAGGCGGAGATGAAAGAGTCTTGATTCCAACCATGTATCTTCATAATACCGGATATAATCATGTACCCCTTGGTTATTCTCACGAACAATGTATTTCAGCCAAGAAAGGACACGCTGAAAATGGCGCAAAAATTGCCAAGGATTTTCTGCCCAAGCTTAATTATTTTACAACGAAAGAAATTGAAAGAATCGTTTATTTAATAAAAAATCACGATATTCACGAGAACGTAACAGAAGATGATCGACAGTTAGTACTGGAGGCGGATGGTTTAGGTGCAATTGATTGGTGGAGCTGCCGACCAAGTTATAATAAGGAAAATGCCACGATTTTTCTTAAAGATTTCCAGGAAAAAGACCGAGTACCATTTGTTAAAACCGAAACTGGAAAAAAATTATACAGTGAACTCATACTTAAGGCCGAAGAATATTTAAAAAGAATGTAAATATTAATGCAACAAATAGCTGAACGCTGTGCATTATAAATTATACAAAAATGATTTCCATGATCTGCGCTGTTGGGCGCAACCGAGAGATCGGTTTTAAAAACAAATTACTTTGGGATTTGAAGGGGGACATGAAACATTTTGTCGAGGTTACGCGCGGCAAAACGGTAATTATGGGTGAAACGACTTATCATTCATTATTTATCAAACCTTTGCCCGGCCGGGATAATATCGTCTTGACTAAAAATAAAGATTTGGTCGCGCCCGGCTGCGAAATTTCTTTTGATTTGAAAGCTGTCGCAGAAAAATATCAAGACTCGCCAGAAGAAGTTTTTATTATCGGTGGCGCTTCCATTTATAAGCAATTTATCCCCTATTCAACCAAGTTATATTTAACCTTGGTCGATGACGCGCCAGTTGCCGATACTTTTTTCCCAGATTATTCGGAATTTAAAAATATTATTTCCGAAAGCGAAATCAAAGAAGAAAACGGGATAAAATTTAAATTTGTAGAATTTGGCAAATAAAAAAGGTGAGGAATAAGCATTTTGCTATTTTCCTCACCCTGTAACCGCAATGAATTCGCAAGCTGTTGCGTCTTTTTACAGCTTATTCAGACCCATTCAATGGGTGTTAACGGCGAAGCGATATTCACTGCGGCTTTATAAAAAAGCCGGCTTTGTAGATGTTTAGCGCTATGACGGTTAGGACGGTGTACCGCGCAGTATTCTCAACCGGCTTTTAAAGGAACATATTTGTAATATACAAGATATAATACAAAACAATAACTGTCAATACTTTGTTGATATAAATAAGCTATACTATGAAAAATAAACTAATATTAGCTATTGTAGGCATGTGCGGATCAGGCAAAAGCGAGGTGGTAAAATATTTGAAAGAAAAAAATAATTGGCCGAGCGTTTACTTGGGTGAAATAACTTTTGATCGCCTGCGCGAAGAAAATTTAGCAGTGAACGAAAAAAATGAACGCTATATGAGGGAAAAAATCCGCGCCGAACACGGCATGGGTGCTTATGCGATTTTATCTTTGCCGAAAATCGAAAAACTTTTAGAAAATAATAATACGGTGATTGTCGAAAGTTTATACAGCTGGTCGGAATATAAAATACTGAAAGAAAAATTCAGCGACGATTTTAAAGTTTTAGCCGTGACGGCCTCCCCCGCCGTCCGTTATGCGCGCCTAAAAAATCGCGCTGAACGACAGATGAGCGAAGAGCAGTCATGTGTTCGCGATTATTCGGAAATCGAAAATATCGAGAAAGGCGGCCCGATCGCCATAGCCGACTATACCGTGGTAAATGAAAGTAATTTTCAAGACTTGCAGGAAAAATTAAATAGTGTAATATAATATAAATAAAATTAAACGTTCTTTTCCAAAGGAGATAAAAATGGAAACAAATTTTGAATGCCTTACCGCAAAACAGCGACCGATTTTTTTATTTTTTGGCTTTCTAGCTCTTGCTGTTTTTCTTAATTCAGCCTCACTTTTTTGGTATGGCTTTATCGAAAAATTGCCATTAAAAGAAATTGGGTGGAGCAAAATCTTCGTGCTGTCCGCATGCACGGTTATTATTATTTACCTGATGACCAAATACAAATTCTTGCGGCCAAGGTTTGAAAAAAAAGCTCCGTTTATCATGGTGTTGCGCATTATAAATTGTATTGCTGAATTTTTTTGCACAATGCTTCTCGGTGTAATGGTTATGCATTTATTATTAATGAAGGGGCCAATGGAAAAAGTTTGCGTAGAAGTTGCCATTTTTCTTTCCCTGGCGTTTTGTATTTCTATAATTGAAAAAATTTTAATTCCGACGGCAAAAATTAAATTACGTCAAAAAAATTAAGATGTTGATATTCCCCAGATCGAGCCCTGAAAAGCTCGATCTTTTTTAACTTTAAAATCATTTAATTTAGCTTGATTTTTACTCTAAAAAGCGTTATTATAATTATAATAAATACTAATATCAAACCAATATGGAATATGACATAATAATTGGCATGGAAATCCACGCTGAACTCAAAACCAAGTCCAAAATGTTCTGTCGCTGTAATAATAACGCACGCGGGGCGGAGCCAAATTCAAAGACCTGTCCAATCTGCCTGGGGCATCCGGGCACACTTCCCTACCCCAATCAGCAAGCGATCGAATGGACAATTCTTTTGGGTTTAGGTTTGCATTGCCGGATCAATGAATTTTCCAAATTCGACCGCAAAAATTATTTTTATCCTGACTTGCCGAAAGGCTATCAAATTTCTCAATTCGAGTTGCCATTTTGCGCCGGCGGCTATCTTGATATTGACGGTGAAAAAATCGCCATCACGCGCATTCATCTTGAGGAAGATACAGGCAAATCAATGCACCCGGCCGGGAAAGATTATTCTTTGGTGGATTTGAATCGCGCCGGCACACCGTTAATAGAACTGGTTACCGAGCCGGTCATCCATTCTGCCGAAATGGCCAAAAAATTCTGCCAGCGTTATCAACAAATTTTGCGCTACCTGGACATTTCTTCGGCCGACATGGAACAGGGCGAAATGCGCTGCGAGGCCAATATTTCTTTACAGGAAAAAGGCAAATGGCTTTATGAAGACGGATTGATCAAACCGGTCGGCGATTATAAATTAAATCCCAAGATCGAAGTTAAAAACATCAATTCTTTCAAGGCGATGGAAAAAGCGATCTTGTACGAAATTGAACGGCAAACCAAAGCTATTGAAGAGAGTGAAGAATTAAAGCAGGAAACCCGCGGCTGGGACGATAATGCCGGAAAAACCGTGCATCAGCGCTTCAAAGAATCCTCTGCCGATTACCGCTATTTCCCTGAACCGGATATTCCGCCGATAAAAATTAATGGCCAACAAATCGAAGCGATCAAAGCCGGCTTGATCGAATTGCCGAGCGAGAAAAAAGCCCGCTTTATGAACGAGTACGGTTTTGACGCCACGACCGCGGAAATTTTAGTTTCCGACAAACCGCTAGCTGATTATGCCGAACATGTTGTTTCCGAATTGGAAGAATGGATTGATTCCACCGGCGACACTTGGGAACGGCAGAAAAATAAATTATCCAAGCTGACCGCCAACTGGCTGATCAGTGAATTATTCAAGCATCTCAACGCCAACAATCAAACGATCCGCGAGATAAAAATTACGCCGGAAAATTTCGCTGAACTAATGACACTTGTTTATCAGGATAAAATAAATTCTTCCGCCTCCCAAACGATTCTTGGCGTGATGTACGAAAAAGGCGGCGACCCGACCAATATCATGGACGACCTTGGCTTACAACAAATGGACGATGCAGCCATTCTCGAGGCCATTGTCAATTCCGTTCTTGCAGCCAATCTTGACCAAGTCGCCCAGTATAAAGCCGGCAAAACCGCCGTGGCCCAGTTCCTTGTCGGCAAAGTGATGGCCGAGACGAAAGGAAAAGCTAATCCGAAGAAAGTACAGGAATTGGTTAGTAAGTTAATTTAATTAATTGAACTCTTGGTTATCATCTAGCCATTGCCTTCGCTATGGAATACAATTATCAAAAAATTTTAAAACAAGTTAAAAAAATAGTCTTAACGGCTAATAACTCTAGGGCTAACAAATATGGCCCAACGGTTTGGACTTATCATTTAGAATTTGTAGCCAGTTATTCTTTGAAATTGGCAAAAAAATTAAAGGCCGATAAAGAAATTGTAGAGTTAGCAGCCTATTTGCATGATTATGCCTCTTTAATAAATTTTAAAAACGCCAAAAATCATCATGTCGTCGGCGCAGAAGAAGCGAAAAAAATTTTAACTAAACTCGGTTTACCTGAAGAAAAAATAACGGCCGTAGCTTATTGCATCCTTAATCATCGCGGTAGCGTAAGTTTAATCAAAAAGACAAAGGAAGAGAAAATAATCGCTTCGGCCGACGCCATGTCTCATTTTTCTTGTGCTCCGGATATGTTTTTATTAGCTTACAAAATTCATAAATTTGAAACTTATGAAGGCGCTGTCTGGCTAAAAAATAAATTGAAAAGAAGCTGGAATAAAATAATTCCCGAGGGACAAAAAATGATAAAAAACAAAAAAAACTTATTTTATAAAGTTCTTGATCAGGTTTTAAAATAAAAAGCAGAATTCCCAAATGAGAATCCTGCCCCAACAAAGAACCGAACATTAACATTTTAATTTTGCCACTTTGATGCGGCGTCCATGGCAATCACTATTATAGTCACAAACAAGCTTGCCGCAATCAATATACGGGACCATAAAACAAGCTTCTTCCATGTAGTTTCCTTCATCTTCATCTATTGTCTCCTTTTTTGAAAAAATAACGTATCCCTGTGACTTGATATATCATCATATCATTTTTTAACAAACTTGTCAACACAAATCTTAATTAATTTAATAAAACCTTCATGAAATCAATCAAAAAAGCGCTTATTTTTGGCTTTCTTTCCTGGCTAATCCCTTTCGTGGCCGCATTCTTATTTTTCAACCAAAAAGGCGAATTGCTCATCAATGAATTATTATTTAAAAATATCATGATCGTTATTGCTTCATATTTTTCCGCCTTTCTGATTATTAAATATTTCAAAACAGTCGACCAAAATTATGTTAAGGAAGGAATTATGCTTGGCGTGCTTTGGCTAGTGATCAATCTGGTCCTAGACATGGCAACGCTTGTACCGATGGGGAAAACTATCGGAGTTTATCTGACTCAGATCGGCCTTGGCTATTTGATGATTCCGGCGATGACAATTTTGGCGGGAAAAATCTTAGAGATTAAAAATAAGACAACAAATTAATAAACATAAATTAACAAAAACTATGGAAAAAATTATTGCCTGCTGCGGCTTGAATTGCGCCGCCTGCGATGCCCGCATCGCCACCATAAATAACGATGATGAATTGCGCGCCAAGACAGCGGAAAAATGGAAAGTCAAATTCAATGCGCCGGACATGACTCCGGAAATGATCAATTGCACCGGCTGTCGGGAAGAAGGAATCAAAATCGGACATTGTGCCGAATGCGAAATTAGGAGTTGCGCGATTGCGAAAAATTTTAAAACTTGTGCTGAATGCGGCGAGATGAATAGTTGCAGCAAATTAAAACCAATCCAACAATTCGCCCCCGAAGCCATAGAAAATCTTAAATCATTATAAAAAACATATCATTAAAGAGCCTTAAAAAAACGAGTGGAATTCCCCGCTCGTTTTTTCATTGCCGGTTCTTGACAAAAAATATAGTTTACTGATAAACTAATTAGTCTGTTAATAACTAAATCATTCATATTATGGATAATCATTTTGCGCAGAGCGGGATAACCGAAAAAATCATCGTTTTGTCCCGCATCATCGAACACGTGGCTAATCATAATGTCTTGGAAAAACTAGGCATCAGCCTGGCTGGCTACGAAATTATGCATATTTTGCATTTTCACAGCGTTTCTGAACCGTCCGTCTTGGCTAAATTTTTAGGCAGCGGCAAATCCAATATCACTCAAAGAGTCAATGTTTTAATGAAAAATGGCTTAATAACAAAAATAAGAAGCGATAACGGTGATGGCCGCAAGGCGCCAATCAAGCTCACGGCCAAGGGCAAAAAACTTTTTGCTCTGGCTAATCAAAGATTAAAAAAAGAAACTTCTCAATTAGAAAAATCAGTTGGCGAGAAAGAAGTTAAGATGTGCTCCCCTTTTCTGGATAAACTCTTCGCGATTTTAATCTCTATTCATAATAATTGCTGTCCTAAAAAAATATTGTCATCTATGAAGAAAAAAATAATCCTCCCAATCATTATTATCATCATGGCCACGTCTGTTTCCGGCTGCGCCAAAAAAGACGAAGTTAAAAATGAAAAACAGCCCATCAGCGTAACCGCGCAAACCGTTGAAGATCGGCGCCAAATCGAGGAGCACATGGAATATGCCGCTTTGGTTTATCCGGAAGAAGAAGCCTTGATCATCGCCAAAACCGGCGGCACGGCCACGGAAGTTAAATTCAAACTCGGCGACAAAGTTAAAGCCGGAGATGTTTTAATCAAGATCGATGATGCCTCGGGAAAGAATCCGGCCGGAAATTATTCTTTTAACGCTTCTCAGATCAAACAAGCTCAATTGGCCGTTCAACAAGCTTATTCTTCTTTGGCAATGGCGCAAGTCAATCATCAAAACGAGCTCAATTCCTCTCCTTCAATCGCTTCGGAAAATTATCGCGCCGCCGAGATCACTTATGAAACTGCCAAGCTTGCCACCGAACAAGCCAAAATAAATCTTGATAGCCGCCAAAAGCAAGGTAATCTTTCCAATGGCGACGCAACTATCAATTCAGCCACCGCCGCCGACGCGGCCGCTAACGCTTGCGACACTATTATCAACGGCTTGGATACATATCTTAATCTTGGTGATTCCATTTCCAATTATTTGCCATACGCTTCTGATTTAAGCGCTTTAGATTCTTCGATTTTGCGACAAGCCAAAGACGCTTATCGTCTGACTAAAATAGCTAACGATTCTTACAAATCCGCAACATTCACTGACACAACCACCCAAGTCAAGACGGTCATAGATTTGGCTTCAAAGACTAAAAATGTAACCGATTATTCTAAAAAAGTATTAGATAAAACATCGTCCTTGAAAGGAAATTCTTTAAGTGCTTTGATCGAAATTGTTAACGGCTATCAAGCGCAAGCTAACGCGGCTTTAGCGCAAGCTAACGGCGCCAAACAAGCTTTGGAAAATACCGACTTGGACACTGCCGCAAATCTGAAACTCTTGCAAAAAGCCTATGAGCTGGCGCAAAAACAAGAAACCGCCGCTTGGCAAAATCTCAACACGCTTAAAATCAGCCAAGCCAACCAGCTTAACGCGACCGAATTGCAATACAAGAACGCTGTTGCTGTTTTGCAAGGATTATACGACAGCCATATCTCCGTTTCCCCGATCAGCGGCATCATCACCAGAAAAGAAATTGATAACGGCTCAACCGTTTCTCTCGGCCAAACACTTGCTTCTGTCAGCCAAACCGATAAAGTCAAGATCCAATTTTTTGTCGATGAAGATAATTTAAAATACTTATCGCCCGGACAGGAAGTGGAGATCATTAACAACGGCGGAGAGACGATTCCGGGAAAAATTTTCAATTTAACCCCGCAAGCGGATCAAATCTCAAAAAAATTCTTGGTTGAAGTAAAACCGGATAACGCCGCCTCTGCCAAATTAACGGCTGGCACGGTCGTTAATATCGCAGTGTCTTTAAAGAAAAAGGCTGTCGCCGATAACGCGATAATCCTGCCTTTATCCGCCGTCGAGATCACGCAAAATAATAATTATATTTTTATTATCAAAGATAATATCGCCCAAAAAACTCCGGTAAAAATAATCAAAGTTGACGGCGAGAACGCCCAAATTGAATTTACCGGCGATGCTAAAGATTTGATCATTACCGATGGCAACAAATTAGTCCGCGAAGGCGATTTGGTTAAAATACAATAGTTATATGGAAATAATGAATACTAACAATCAAGACCAAGATAAACATAAGTCAACCGATTATTTATATTTGGAAAGACTCAAATTCAATCCGGAATTGCGCAAGGGCTGGCTTAATTTTTTCATTACCAATTTTCGTGTCGTTATTTTAATGATGGCTTTGATAACTTTGTGGGGCATTTATTCTTTTGACAAGCTTCCGCGCGAATCCGACCCAGAAGTAAAAATACCAATCGCGGTGGTTTCCACCGTCTATCCCGGCGTTTCTCCAGCCGATATGGAAGAATTAGTGACTAAAAAAATCGAAAAAAAGATCGCCGGCATCAAGGGTATAAAAAAAATAACTTCTAACTCTTCCAATTCCGTGTCCAGCATCACGGTTGAATTTGACGCCAAGGAAGATCTGGACGGCTCAATCAGAAAATTGCGCGACCAGGTCAATAGCGTTAAGAGCGAATTGCCGACCGACGCCAAAGAACCGGTAGTGACGGAAATTTCTTTATCTGATCAGCCGATCTGGACCATTTCCCTTTCCGGGCCCTACGACGGCTTTACTTTGAAAAAATACGCCGACGATATCAAAGATAATTTGGAAAAAATTCCGGGCGTGCGCGAAGTAACCGTCACCGGCGGCGATGACAAGCAATTTGAGATCGCTTATGACCCGCAAAAATTAGCTTATTATAATTTCACCGCCGACCAAGCCAATCAGGCGGTCAAAGCTTTGAATTTAGTAATTCCAGCGGGAAATTTTGAAGGCACAAAATATAATTATCCGCTTAAAGCGGACGGCAGATTTTTTGACATAAAAAAACTCCAAGACCTGCCAATCTTTCACACTGACAAAGGCGCGATCGTTTATTTGAAAGACGTGGCCGCGGTCTCGGAAAAATCGACTGAGCGCGATTCCTATTCCCGCTTGTCCAGTAATGGCTCGCAACCAGAATCAGCCGTTATTATTAATGTTGTCAAAAAAACCGGCGGCTCCATTATTGATATTGTCAAAGAATGCCGCAGCACTGTTGATACAAAAATAAAAAGTTATCCGGCAACTTTGCATTATCAAGTGGCGATTGATTATTCCGCCGACATCGAAGAAAATTTTACCCAATTGACCCATGATTTCTTACTGACTTTAATTTTAGTTTTTGGCGTCTTGCTTTTGATCGTCGGTTTCAAGGAAGCTTTGATTGCTGGCCTGGCCGTGCCGCTGGTTTTTTTTATCACTTTCGGCACCATGTTGCTTTCCGGTATTAGCTTGAATTTTCTGTCGATGTTCTCGCTAATTTTATCTTTGGGACTTCTAGTTGATGACGCCATTGTCGTAGTTTCGGCTACCAAGCAATATATCCGCACGGGCAAATTCACGCCCGAAGAAGCAGTCTTGTTAGTTCTAAATGATTTTAAAGTTGTGTTGACCACCACCACTTTGACTACGGTTTGGGCTTTTTTGCCGATCCTTTCCAGTACCGGCATTATGGGAGAATATATCAAATCAATTCCGATCACAGTTTCGACAACCCTGATCGCTTCCTTGCTTGTTGCTTTAATGATCAATCATCCGCTGGCGGCTGTTTTGGAACGTTTGCGAATAACTAAGCAATTATTTTTCTTGGCGGCAATTGCGGAAATAGCTCTAGCTGTTTGGTTTTTCACTATCGGTCAAACTTGGTCTTGGATCGGCTTGATAATTTTATTAGTTATAATGTTCGTCAGCTGGAAATGGTATTTTGGCCGGGGTCGAAAAAAATTAACGGAAAATAAAATTTTAATGGACAAAGAATGGGCTGACGATAATCTTATTAAAGCTCGCATGGCTGGCGAAGACAATGAAAGTGGCGGACTCTGGCAGCGTTTTTCGCGCGGCATCATTCACCTTGACCGCTTCCTGCCGCTCTATGAAAAATATTTAAGATTAATTATCTCCACAAAAAAATGGCGGGCAAAAGCCTTGGTCGGTGTTTTTAGCTTGCTGGTTGTTGCCGCGTTATTGCCGATCACCGGCATCGTTAAGACTGAATTTTTTCCCGCTTCCGACAATAAATATATTTTTGTGGACGTGACCGCGCCGGTCGGATTAAAGCTTGATGAAACCGATGCCATCATGCGACAGGCCGAAGAAAAATTGGTCAAATACAAAGAGATCGAAAATTTTACCACGGAAACCGGCCGGCCTTCCGCTTATTCCAGCGGACGCTCGTCTTCCTATGTCGGCTCGATAACCATAAATTTGGTTGATAAAAAATCAAGAAAAATAAAATCCTACGATTTGGCGAAAAATATCCGCGAGGATTTTAAATCAATCACCGGAGCTGATTTTACCGTAGAAACCCCAAGCGGCGGCCCGCCTTCCGGTTCGGCTTTTGAGGCCCAGATTATGGGCGATGATTTGCAAACCTTAGACCGGATTGCCAATGACTTGAAAAAAACCTTATCCGCTATTCCGGGGGCGATCAATGCTGATGTTTCCCTGAAAGAATCTCCGGCTGACTATACTTTTGCTTTAGATCCGGAAAGATTAGAGTTATATAATTTGAACGCGGCCATGGTCGGCTCAACTTTGCGCTTGGCTATTTCCGGTTCAGAGATCACTACAGTCATCAAAGACGGTAAAGAAATAAGTGTTAACGCCCGGTTTGATAAAACGCGTATTCCGGATTTGACGGCGGTGGGAAATCTGCAGATCAAAAATACGCGCGGCGAATCGGTCTTTTTAAAAGATGTGGCCAAAATTGAATTGCGGCCGTCAGTTGAATCTATAAAACGCATTGATCAGAAAAGAACCGTAATATTATCGGCTGACGTGGAAGGCAAAACCCGCCCGCAAGCAGTCTTAACCGAATTTCAGAAAAAAGCCAAAAACTATCAAATGCCTTCCGGCTATAATATTACTTATGGCGGCGAGAACGAAACTAACACCGAATCGGTTATGTCGATCATTCGCGCCATGGCAATCGCTGGCTTGCTTATTATCTCCACTTTAGTCGTCCAATTCAATTCTTTCCGAAAAACTTTAGTCGTCTTAGTCGCTATTCCTTTGGCGCTGATCGGAGTTTTCTTCGGGATGGCCTTGACCGGCGTAGCTTTAAGCTTCCCCGGATTGATCGGCATTTTGGCTCTGTTTGGTATTGTGGTAAAAAATTCAATTATTTTGGTTGATAAGATGAACTTAAATATCAAGAGCGGCATACATTTTATTGATGCCGTAGTTGATGCGGGCAAATCGCGCTTTGAAGCAATTTTTATCACTTCCATTTGCACTATTTTCGGTCTGATACCAGTAAGCCTGTCCAATGAAATGTGGCTGGGCTTGGGTGGCGCTGTCATCTTTGGCCTTTTGACCTCTTCTTTCTTTACTCTCTTCATCGTCCCAACTTTATTCGTGGCGTTGGCCGATAAGAAACAATATTCTGATTCTGTCTAATTGAGATTTTGTCTCCAAAAATAAAAAGCGTCGGAAAATTTATTTAACTTCCGACGCTCTTTTCTCAAAAAAAGCACTATAGAGAAAACTGGTCAAATCCATCTCTTAATCAAATCTTCCGCTTCTGCCTGGTCAATAAGCCAATGAATTTCTCGCTTTTTTTCCCAGCGCTTAAACCAGGTCATTTGTTTTTTGGCAAATTGGTTGCTGGCGCGATCCAAAAGCTCTACCATTTGCTCATAATAAATTTTTTCTTGCAAATATTGAGCGACAAATTTGTATTCTAAGCCGAATTCTTCCAGTCTCTGCCAAGACAAACCGATTTTGTCATACAGGTCGGAGACTTCCTGGATCATTCCCTCCTTTTCCAAACGCTTTATCAGGCGCTCGTGAATTCGCTGGGCTAAAATTTCTTTGGGATAAGTTAAGCCAAGAAGGATAAAATCGTATTTTTGGTATTTTGGTATTTGGTATTTGGTATTTTTTTTCTCACCCCCAAACACCTCCAGATATCTAATCAGGCGGCGTTTGTTATTTTTATCGCTATTATTTAATTTTTCAGCGAAAGCAAGATTTTTTTCTTGCAACATTTCAAAAAGCTCGGAGGCTGATTTTTCTTCAAATTTTTCGCGCAAAGATTCGTCCGGCTTAATATCGGTTAATTGATAATTTTCCACAACTGCTTCCAAATATTGACCAGAACCGCCGATGATGATCGGCAATTTTCCCCGCTTTAAAATATCGTCAATGGCGGCAAAAGCCTGGCGCTGATATTCAGCCACACTGAATTTTTCTTTGGGGTCGGCAATGTCGATTAAATGATATGGAACAAAAAATTCATTTGAACCACCCCTACCCCCTCCTTGAAAAGGAGGGGAATTTTTTTCCCCGTATTCGGCCAAATCTTTTCCTGAACCGATATCCAGGCCGCGGTAAACTTGGCGGCTGTCAGCGGAAATTATTTCACCGTTGAATTTCCGCGCTAAAGCTACGCCCAGAGCTGTTTTGCCTGAGGCAGTAGTGCCCAAGATGACGATAATTTTATTTTTATCCGACATAATTATTTTACAAAAATCCCGGACAAGCCGAAATCCTTGGCCTCGGTAATTTTAACGTTAACAAATTCTCCTTGCAGATTTTTATCTGCCGCGCCCAAAATTTTTACCGTGACAAATTGTTCATTTTTTCCCAACCATTCCCCTCGCTTGTTTTTTTCCTCAACCAGAACTGAAATTTCTTTATTTAAAAATCTTTGATTATCGGCAAAAGCGGTTTTGCTTAAAATTTTATTCAAAGCTTCTTCGCGGCGCTGTTTTTCTTTGGGCGTTACATTGTCTTTCAATTTGGCCGCCGCCGTGCCCGGACGTGGACTGAAACGCGCCAGATAAACCATGTCGTACCTGGCTTGTCGCATTAATTTTTCAGTATTGGCGAATTGCTTTTTTGTTTCACCGGGGAAACCGACAATCAAATCACTGGAAACTCCAATTTCCGGCATAGCTGTCCGCAATTTTTTAATCAAGCTCAAATAATGTTTAGAGGTGTACTTACGATTCATCGCCGCCAAAATTTCGTCATCGCCTGCTTGCGCCGGCAAATGGATCTGGCGGCAAATTTTCTGATTTCTTTTCATTACCGCGATTAAATCATTGCTCATATTTTTAGGATGCGATGTAAAAAAACGTACCCAAAAATTACCTTTTATTTTGGCTACCGCCTCTAGCAATTCAGGGAAATTTATTTCTTCGTCAATTTTTTTCTTAGGAAAATATTTTAAATCGGTTTTAGTTATTTTTGTTTTATAACTGTTAACATTTTGGGCGATTAAAACTATTTCTTTAAAACCTTGGTTAAGGAACTTTTCCGCTTCCGCAATTATTTTACCAGCCGAACGATAAACTTCGCGGCCGCGAGCGTAAGGCACAACGCAATAAGAGCAAAAATTATCGCAACCGTTGCCGATCGGGATAAAGACGGAAAATTTCGAATTTACTTTTGGGGAAATATTAAGATAATTTTCCTGATTATAACTATTTTTTTTCCACTGCAAACCCTCCCCGTCTTTTATTTTGAGTTCGGCGGCAAGATTAGACAAATTTTTTATTGGCAAAAAGATATCAACAACTTTGGCTAATCTTTTTTGGACATCTTTACGTTCGGCCAAGCAACCGGTTAAAACAATTTTAACGCGTGGATTTTTTCTTCTTATTTCTGGAATTAAGCCGTAATTACGGTCTTCCGCCTTCTGCCTGATACCGCAAGTATTCAAAACTACCAAACCGGCTTTCACTCGATTCGGCTCGTATTTAAAACCGTGCGTTTCCAAATAAGCGGCGATGCGCTCGCTATCGGAAACATTCATTTGACAGCCGATAGTTACAATATGATAAGTCTTCTTCATAGGATTTTTATTTTATGATATCGAAACAAATCAGTCAATCGCTCCATAAAACAAAGTCCGCCTAATCGCGGATTTTTGTTTTATTAATATTTTTTTCAACTTTAAACTTTATAACTTTTTCCACTTTTAACTTTTAATTTTCTTGGTCATTTCCACCAGCTCGTCGTCATTGTAAAAATCAATAATGATCTTGCCGCCGCGGTTAGCGCGTTTTATTTCCGTTCGGGCACCGAAAAAGGAACGGAAAGCGGCTTCGCGGACACGATCAGATGGATCGTCTTTAATGCGCGAGGCTTTAGTGCCGCCGAGTTGGCGCATCTGTCGGCTGGTTTCCTTGATAGTCCAGCTATTTTGCAAAATTTTTCGGAAAATATCAAGCTGTTTAGTTTCATTGTCCAGTCCTGTAAGATAAACAGCGTGAGCTTCGCTTAATTTTCCTCCGGCCAAAGCGGCGCGGATCTCTTCCGGCAAAGACATCAACCGTAAAGTGTTGGAAACTTGCGGCCGAGATTTGCCGACTTTTTTAGCGACTTCTTCTGTTGTTAAATTAAAATCGTCCATCAATTGCCGATAGGCCATGGCCTTGTCTATCGCGTTTAAATCTTCTCTTTGTAAATTTTCCACCAAAGCAACTTCCAATTTTTTTTGCTGGTCATAATCACGCACTATCACCGGAACTTTATCCAACCCGGCGATTTTCGAAGCTCGCAAACGTCGTTCACCGGCGATCAATTCGTAGCGGCCGCCTTGGCGAGTCACTATTAAAGGCTGAATGATACCATAAATTTTAATTGAGTCAGCCAACTCGTTAATCTCGGCATCGGGAAAACTTTTGCGCGGCTGAAAAGGATTAACCTCGATAAGATTGGGGTCAACTTCGGAAACGCCATCGGTATTCGCTGCCACGGACGGAGAAAAATATTCATCTTCCTTGATTATCGCAGCCGATTTTTCTTTTTTAGCGGGAATTAATGAGGACAATCCCCTGCCCAAACCGTAAGACATAAATATTAAGTAAAAAGTTAAAAGTTATAAAGTAGTGGTAGAGATTATCTTCCTTCCATGTCTAAAATTTCTCTGGCTAATCTTTCGTAAGCTTTGCCGCCGCGGGAATTTTTATCATAATGCAAAATCGAACGGCCGTAAGACGGCGATTCGGCCAAGCGAACCGAGCGAGGAATTACCGAACGGAAAACCCGATTGGGAAAATATTGATATAATTCGTTCATCACCAAGCCGGACAATTTATTGCGCGAATCAAACATTGTGATTACCGCGCCCATGATGCCAAGTGATGGCTTAAGATTATTCTGCACCAAGGAAATTGTTTCCAGTAATTGCCCCAATCCTTCCAGCGCATAATATTCGCTTTGCACCGGAATCAAAACTTCATCGGCCGCCACCAAGCTATTAATAGTCAAAAGCCCGAGCGAGGGCGGCGCGTCAATGATCAAATAATCGTATTCATTTTTTATAGTTTCTAAAAGGCGCAAAAGCCGATATTCACGATCATCCAGACCAACCAATTCAACGCCGGCGCCGGCCAAAGCCGGTGTGGAAGGCGCGACATGATATCTTTCTTCCTTAGTTTTTTTAATGATATCGAAAATATTTTTTTTCTCAATCAAAGCTTCATAAAGACCGTGTTCTAATTCTTTCGGCTCAATACCGATGCCGGAAGTGGCATTGCCTTGCGGATCAACATCAACAAGCAAAACATGCTTGCCTAAATGCGCCAAATACGCCCCCAGATTTACCGCGGTCGTAGTTTTTCCCACTCCACCTTTTTGATTGACAATGGCAATAATTTTCCCCATAAATTTCACTCTTTCATTATAAACTATTTTCCCGCCTTTGACAATTTTAAAATCCTGCTTTATAATACCAATATCGCTTGATAATCCTGGCGATTTTTGTATAAATCAAAAATCGTAAATCACAAATGGGCGTGTGGCGGAACTGGCAGACGCGCACGACTCAAAATCGTGTGGACGCAAGTCCATGAGAGTTCGATTCTCTCCATGCCCACATAAAATATAAAGGCCGGTTATTTTTATAATCGGCTTTTATATTTTATATTGGCGGAGAATCGAACTAAGGGGGTCGAAGGGGGAAGAATTCCCCCTTGTTTCGGGGGAGTATTGAGGGGTGGAAACCCCTCAAAGAGGAGTGTAAGCGACGATTCGATTTCTCTCCATGCCCACAAAAAAAATCTCGACATTGATGCCGAGATTTTTTATTTTTACAGATCACTCAATCACTTCCTTATGTAAAGATTTTCGTTCTATAATATAACGGATAATGATATTAGCGGCGGTCGCCACCGGAATTGCGAGTATCGTCCCGACAAGACCAGCAATCTTAAATCCGGAAAGCATCACAGCGATAATAATAATAGGATTAAGACCAACAATACGTCCCATGACTTGCGGCACGATGATATGGCCTTCCAACCAATGAGTAAGATAATATAAACCGGCAACAAAAATAGCAAGCATCGGCGCTTGAGCAAACGACAATAAAAGCGCCGGAATTGAAGCAATCAATGGCCCCAAATAAGGAATAAACTCCGCCAACCCAGCGATTAAGGCGAGCAATAAAGCGTGCTTAACACCGATTATCAAAAGTCCGACATAAATAACAATGAAAATAATGGCTGACAAAAGCAATTGACCGCGCAGCCAGCGGCCAACCCCCTCCTCAATGCGTCCGGCAAGATCAAGAGCATAAACCCGCTTCTGCGCCGGCATAACAGTTAAAATTAATTTTTTAAGGATACCGTCTTCCACCAGCATATAAAAAGTCAGCACGATAATCAAAACAAAAGATAAAATACCGCCAAAAATTCTAGCCAAAATGGAAATCGTCTTCCCGGCCGCTCCTTGCCAATCAGCTCCGATGGATTTCAAGTCATCCAATATTGTCGCCGATCCTTCGTCAACATCGGAATACCCACCAAAAGAAGAAAGTCCAGAACTTATTTTAGAAATATATTCCGGAGAATTTTTGGAAAAATCAATCACTTCTCTGGCAACCGAAGGAAGAAAAAAATAAGCAGATAAGCCCATCAGAAAAATAGCAGCTAAATAAATCACGACCGCGGCTAAAACGCGGGGGATTTTTCTTTTTTGCAGCCAATCAACCGCCGGACTCAAAGCGCTGGACAAAAGGAAAGCCACAAAAAGAACAGCCAAAACGCTTTTGATCAAAAATAGCAAGTAAACAACCGCTAAAACAGCGATTATCTTCAAAATCCCCTGCCAAGTAATGTTGATGTAAACTACTTTTTTTTCTTCATTCATTTTTTTACTTTTAACTTTATAACTTTCAACTTCTTACTTTATTAATATTTTTATTCTATCGACCAAATTCGGGGCTCGCCCAATGAACGGGGGTGTAAAATGAAGTTTTATGGAAGAAAATTTATTCAGTCCTTCAAGATACTTTGTTATTTGATCAGCTTTCAAACCAACCAACCTTTCCCTATCTACAACATTATCCAAGTCTGAAAGCACTGCTGACCCGACAAAGGAAATTTCCAAATCAGCCGAACCCGCGCCAAAATCAGTGTCAAGCAAATGATAATCAATTTTTTCCAGATCAACCAACTTTTCATCAGCCGGTAACACGGAAATCAATTTATCCTCGGCCAACTTCTTGGCATCAGCGCTCTTAAAGGCAATAACATCAGCCATCCCTTTGAGTGAAATCGTAAACTCTTCGGCCTTGGCGCCTGTTCGAGCCGAAGTGCTTGCGAGCAAAGAATTATTATCTAATTCCGCAATAACCTTGTCGAAACCTTTATAATTAGCATTGAATTGATCGGCAATCTTTTTTGTTAAACTTTCTTTCAAATCTTCGTTTGCTTTTTCAATATCGGACGCTTGAATAAATTTTCTGATTTGTTTTTTATAGACAAAAGCTTCTGACGATTTGGCAAAAATTTTATCTTGCAAACCGGCCCACAATCCGGGAATAATGAATTCGGTCGGACCAATCGCCATATCCTGACTCGGTTCGTCGGCATATATTTCAACACTGGTCGAACCTCCAGCCGGTATCATTACCCTATCTTTAATGCGAAACAACTTTCCATCGGAACTTAACAATCTGGTGGTGGCGACCAAGGTTTTATCTTGCGTATAATTATTAACAATCTCCACTTTGCCGGTAATTTCCTGGCCAAGAATATCCTCGCCGGTCGCTGGATAAGTTTTATCTTCCTTAACCGGAATTTGTTCTACTGAGCCGACGATTTGCTGATTTCCGACTGATTGCGCGGCAGGTTGGCCTGTCGCTAAACTGTTTACTTTCAAATCTATTTTATCAGTTACTCTTTCAGTATTAGGCGTAACCTCAACTGTCAAAGTCATGAAGAAAAAATAGAAAGCCGCGGCTAAAAGCGCTAAAGTTAAAATAACGAAAAATAATGAAATTTTACGATAAAGTCCTACCGGGTGAGATTGTTCCATGTCTTCGTCTGCTTTTTTCTCCGCTATTTCAATTGATTCTTCGTTTACCTCACCAATTCGGCAACTCACACGATCAAAAAAAGCATTTTCCTCGGGTTTAAGTTTTGTTTTTTTCCCCCTCATTGAAACCTGCTCAACCGAAATTCTTTCCTCCGTAGCAGGAACAGCTTCCGTTTCATCCTTAATCTTTAAATCTCTGGCAATAATTCGAACTGCCAGTTTGCTTTTTTTAGGAACTTTTTCAGTTTTAACTTTTTCCACAGCAGCTTTTGACCTGGTAATTTTTCTTTTTTTTACCATCGCCTTGTTTTCGGTCAAATTTATTGGTTCATTTTTTTCAGAAACCATATAATATCAATTTAAAATTTTTAATTTTCAATTTTGAAATAATTTTAAATTTCTAAATTTTAAAAAAATAGAGATTAAAACATTATTTCAGAATTCAAAATTTGAAATTAATAGAATGTGTTTATATTATACTATATCTGCTACTTGGCGTCTACAACTTCAATTGAGTCCGCAAATTCTTTTTTAATAAAGCTTGAAAGATTACCGTCGTTACGCACGCGAAAGCCGCCTTCGACGATCACCGGCGCGCCATTGCGCATTATTTTGAAGTAAACCTTGCTTTGACCGGCGGTTTGCGAGAGAACTTCTTTCAATCGGGCGGATTCAGCCGCGTTCAAGTCGCGTTTAAAAATTAATTTTAAAGGCGGTGGAGCAACCGGTGCGGGCGCTTCGGTAACAGCAGTCTTTGGCCGATAAAATCCGTTACCGCCATTATTTCCATAACTTGAGAATTGCTTTTTCTGTTTCACTTCTATCTTCTTAAAAGCATCAATCGATTCGCTTAATTTATCCAAAGATAAAATCGCCGCCTTATCCACGAGCAATTTTATTTCCTGATCTTTGTCGGAAATTTTTCCTTGCACTAAAACCACTCGGCCTTCCTGCCAAAGTTCAACAGTTGTCTCGTAAAGACCGGGGAAAATTAAAAGTTCGGTGGAGGCAACCGCATCTTCTATTTTTACGAAAAGCATTGGCTTATTACTGCGGGTGATTATTTTTTTAATCAAAGTTATAACACCGGCGGTGCGGACTGCTTCTTCGTTAAGATGTGAGGCTAGACTTGAAATCGGGGAAACAAAATCACCGAGGTGTCTTTTAAAGTCATTAAACGGGTGAGCGCTGATGTACAATCCAAGCAGTTCTTTTTCCCAAGCTAATTTTTCCTGCTCTTTGATGGCCGAAATTTTATCCAATTTTATCCGAGGAGGCATGACAGTTCCGCCGCCGCCGAACAAACTCACCTGCTTGGAATCTCGATTGCGGCTAACTTCTTTATTGAATTCAAGCAAGGCTTCCATGTTGGCCAAAAACATGCCGCGGTCGCCGAACTGGTCAAGCGCTCCGCATTTGGTCAAAGATTCCAAAGATTTTTTATTCAAATCTTTGTCCACAATACGTTCAATTAGATCAAAAATATCTTTATATTTTCCGTTTTTCTTTCTTTCTTCGATGATAACTTCAACAATATGTTCGCCGACATTTTTAATGGCATTCAAACCGAAGCGGATAAACTCTTCGCCGGTAGCTTCATCTTTAACCACGGTAAAAGAGGCAAAAGATTCGTTGACGTCAGGCGCCAAAACTTTAATGCCCATATTGCGACATTCTTCAATCTCGATGGCAATGCGGTCAGTATCCTGCTCGTCACTCGTTAAAAGTGCGGCCATGAATTCCGCCGGATAATGTGCTTTAAGATAAGCGGTTTGATAGCCGATCATGGCATAGCAAGCGGCATGCGATCGGTTAAAACCATAACCAGCAAACGGCTCAATAAAGGAAAAAACTTCTTCACCCAATTCTTTCGGCACGCCTTTTTTCATACAACCCTCGACAAATTTTTCTTTCTGCTCGGCTAAAAGTTTAACGATTTTTTTACCCACTGCCTTGCGCAAAACATCCGCTTCGCCCATCGTAAAACCAGCTAAGTCGCGAGCGATTTGCATGACTTGTTCCTGATAAATCGCCACGCCATAAGTTTTATCCAAGATAGGCTTCAAAACCGGGTGCAAGTATTGCACCTTTTTCCGGCCGTGCTTTCCGGCAATATAATCCGGAATCCATTCCATCGGTCCTGGACGATACAACGCGACCATGGCGATAATATCTTCAAAAATTGTCGGCTTTAATTCTTTCAAATATCGTTTCATCCCGGAAGATTCGAATTGGAACACGCCGGTTGTTTCTCCGTCTTGAAAAAGTTTGTAAGTCATTTTATCGTCCAGCGGCAATTTCTCCATATCAACTTCAATGCCGCAAGTCCGTTTGATTATTTTCAAAGCCGATTCAATAATGGTCAAATTCTTCAAACCTAAAAAGTCCATTTTCAACAAGCCCAAATCTTCGATCGGATGCAAAGAATATTGCGAAACGATCGTCATGTCCGAAGAAGAAGCGTATTGAATCGGCACGTATTCGGTCAGCGGATCTTTGGTGATCAAAACGCCGCAGGCATGCGTGGAAGCGTGCCGGGCCACGCCTTCCAAGCGCAAAGCATAATCGATTATTTTTCTAGCATCTGCCTCTTTATTATACAAATCTTTAAACTCCTGAATATTTTCCAGAGCTTCCGATAAGTCCGTGAACATCGGAATAGTTTTGGCCAGCTTATCGCAATAATCATAAGGAATATCCAAGACGCGGCCGACATCGCGCATCGAAGCGCGGGCGGCGATAGTTCCAAAAGTAATGATCTGCGAGACATGATCCTTCCCGTACTTCCCTTCCACATAGCGGATAACCGCGTCGCGGCCGGTGTCGGCGAAATCGGTATCGATATCAGGCATGGAGATGCGTTCGGGATTTAAAAATCTTTCAAACAGCAGATCATAATCCAGTGGATCTAAGTTGGTTATTCCAATTAGATAGCAGACCAGTGAACCGGCGGCTGAACCACGACCCGGTCCGACGATAATGCCGGAATCTTTGGCCCAATTGATAAAATCAGCGACGATTAAAAAATAAGACGGCCAGCCCATTTTTTTGATCACAGAAATTTCATAATCAATTCTATCTTTTCTGACTTTATCGATTTCTTCAAAAGTTTTGCCGTAGCGTTTTTTACAGCCTTCATGAGCTAAATGTTCAAGATAGCCGATCTCATCAAAACCATCCGGGACTTGAAAAAATGGCAACTGAATCTGCCCGAGAGGAATTTCTACGTTGCACATTTCCGCGATTTTCAAAGTATTGGCCGTGGCTTCCGGCGTATCTTTAAAAGCGGCAATCATTTCTTCATTAGAGCGCAAAGAAAAATCCGTGCCCATCATATTCATCCGGTCTTCATCCTCAACTTTCTTTTTATTTTGCAGGCAAAGCAAAATATCCTGCGCTTCTGCGTCTTCTTTGCGCAAATAATGAACGTCATTAGTAGCAACGAGCGGGATGCTAAGTTCACTGGAAAATTCAATTAATTTTTTGTTCAATTCCGCTTGACCTTCCAGATTCGGGTGATCTTGTAATTCCAAAAAGAAATTTCCCTGGCCGAAAAGTTCATTATATTCCAAAATTCTTTTTTTAGCTTTATCCAGCTGGCCGGCCTCAATAAGATGCGGAATTTCGCCGCCCAAACAAGCAGTGCAGGCAATCAACCCTTCATGATGCTGTTGCAATAATTCCCAATCGATACGCGGCTTATAATAAAAACCTTCCAAATGCGCCGCCGAAACCAGCTTAATCAAATTTTTATAACCTTCATTATTTTTCGCGAGTAACAATAGATGATGATTAGCTCTATCTTCATTACTCTCCTTGCTCGTCCGGCCGCGCGGTGCCAGATAAGTTTCCACGCCGATGATCGGCTTAATCCCCTCTTTTTTACAACGTTCGTAAAATTCTATCACGCCGTACATTGTGCCATGGTCAGTAATGGCGATAGCCGGTGAACCCTGTTCTTTGGCATACTTAACCATCTCATCGATTTTTGTTAAACCGTCGAGCAAAGAATAGTGAGTGTGGTTGTGGAGGTGGACAAACATTAATTTAAAATAAAAATCTCAAAATTAAAAATATTTTTCTATGATTTATAAACACTAAAAAATCTCATTTTACATTTTGAGATTTTGAGGGGTTGTCACCAAATTTTCTTTGAGTATAAATTTTCAGATTTTGAGGAAATTTTTTTAGAAATATTGAAGGTGATATGGTATATCAGCTGAAATATTTTTAAAAAAATTTGCCAAAATATGAAGATTTGGGCCAAAAAAAATCTGGTGACAACCACCTATTTGCATTCTCAAGAATGCCTCCTTGTTAAAGCCATTATATCACTGCTTTTGAATAAAAAAAAGAGGGTGAAAATCCCCTTTTTAATGCGTTTTCAACTTCTATTGTTGGTTCGTTATACTCTTCTGCAAATCCTGTAAATTAATTCGTCCGGTTCCGCCCAGAAGATCCTGATATTCGCCTAAAATCGGTTTTAAGAGCGAAGGAAGATAAATAACGCCAAAAATTATCGGCCCGACGATCAAAATAAAATAAATCACGGAAACTATTTTTTGCCAAGCAAAATACCGCTTCATGCTTTTGAGCATGAGATAATTCTCTTTGTTAAGCTGTAAATTTTCCTCCAAAAGTTTTTTTAAATCGTCGTCCATAAAAATTAATTTAAAATGAAAATCTTAAAATGAAAAATTTTTAATTTTGAGATTTTAATTTTTCATTTATTCATCCTCTAACTTCGCATTTTTTAACGCAATTGCGGCCGATTTCCGAAAATTTTTCCATTTTTATCTGACTGAAACCAGATCGGCCTTTTAAGCTTTTATCAATTAATTCTGTATCAGCTTTGAAATTCTGCAAATACCATTTATCGGCGCCCCTGATCAACTCCCCCATTTTGGCGACTGAATTTTCATTGATAAATCCGGGAACGCAGGTGGTGCGAAATTCGTAGGACAGGTTGCTCTGCATTATCATCTTAACACTTTCTTTAATTTTTTCAAAATCAAAATTAACCCCTGTAGCCTTAAAGTAATCTTCCGGCGCAGCCTTTAAATCCATAGCCAAATAATCAATTAATTTTTCCGCCAAAAGTTTTTTGAGCATTTCCGGATTAGTGCCATTGGTGTCGAGCTTAATCTTGAAGCCTAGCTTTTTTATTTTTTTAATAAATTCCGGCAGCTCCGGATGCATGGTAGGCTCGCCGCCAGTGATCACTACCGCATCAAGTTTGCCGACGCGGCTTTTGAGAAAAAGAAAAAGATCATCCTCGTCTAGTCGAGTATGACCTTCTTCTGTTTCTCCGCCTTGCGGCAAAGAACTATTCCCATTCCTGTCGCTTGACAGGACAAGCATAGGGTTATAGCAAAACGGGCAACGGAAAGTGCAGCCAACTGTAAAAACCACTGCTGACAATTCGCCCGGGTAATCTATCAAACTTATTTTTTCCAATCCGCCTATTCTCATAACAGCAGAGCTATGAAATCAATTAACTTTTTTCGTCCACGATAAAAGTTTGCCGATCGGTGAATTCCGCCTTCTTTCCCTTGTTCCAATTTTTTACTGGCGTCAACCAGCCCACGACGCGGCTGTAAACAATACACTCTTGTCTTTTTGTTTTTATCGGACTCATAAAATATCGGGTATTTGATATCGATTTTGGATATCAAATTTCCATTAAATTATTTTTATTTTTAAGCTATCGCATTTATAATATCCCTTTCCTTGCCGCTTTGCCCGATTTCAACTTCTTCAGTTGCAATCGGAAATATCGCTATTTCCTCTATCCCAGCTTCATGATAGCCGATCTCTTCGTCACACTTAGGACAAAATTTATGTTCGCCCGACAAATAACCGTGTTTAGGGCAAATTGAAAAGGTCGGAGTAATAGTAAAATAAGGCAAGTGATAATTATAAACTATTTTTTTTACCAAAGCCTTGGCCGCTTCCGGATCACTTATCTTCTGACCCAAAAATCCGTGCAAAACCGTACCGCCGGTATATTTGGTTTGCAATTCATCTTGCAATTCCAAGGCTTCAAAAATATCATTAGTATAATTTACAGGCAAATGAGTGGAGTTAGTGTAGTATGGGTCAGCCCCTTTTTTTACCGCCTCATCATTGGCGACAATAATATTCGGGTAAACTTCCTTATCTTTCTTGGCAAAACGATAGGTCGTGCCTTCGGCCGGAGTAGCTTCAAGATTATACAAATTATTGGTTTCATTCTGATAATTTTTCAACTGTTCGCGCATGAAATCCAAAATCTCCAAAGCGAATTCTTTACCCTCAGCCGAAGCGATATCGCGCTTCATGAAATTCAACAATGATTCATTCATGCCGTTGATACCGATAGTAGAAAAATGATTTTGCCAATACTTGCCAAATCTTTCTTTAACATCAGAAAGATAAAATTTGGAGTAAGGATATAAACCATCCTCAGTAAATCTTTCCAAAATTTTCCGCTTAATCTCCAAGCTTTCTTTGGCCAAATCCATTAAATGAGCCAAGCGCTTTTTGTATTCTTCTTTGTCTTTGGATAAAAATCCAATGCGAGCCAAATTAATAGTCACCACGCCGATTGAGCCGGTTAAGGGATTGGCGCCAAACAAACCGCCGCCGCGTTTGCGTAATTCGCGATTATCAAGACGCAAACGACAGCACATACTGCGCGCATCTTCCGGTTTCATGTCAGAATTAACGAAATTGGAAAAATAAGGAATACCATATTTGGCGGTCATTTCCCAAACGCCTTTCAAGGACGGGCGATCCCATTCAAAAGTTTTATCAATATTGTAAGTAGGTATAGGGAAAGAGAACATGCGATGCTTAGAATCCCCTTCTAACATAATCTGTGCGAAGGTTTCATTAAAAATATCGATCTCTGGTTGGAAATCTTTATATTTTTCCGGCATGATCTTACCGCCAATAATCACACATTCTTCAGCTAATGTGCCAACGGGTTTAACATCCAAAGTTACATTAGTAAACGGAGATTGAAAGCCGACGCGAGTTGGAACGTTCATATTAAAAACGAATTCCTGCAAAGCTTGTCTTACTTCTTTCTTATTCAGATTGTCATATCTAATGAAAGGAGCTAAGTAGGTATCGAAATTGGAAACCGCGCAGGCGCCAGCCAATTCACCCTGCATGGTATAAAGGAAATTAACCAATTGACCCAAAGCACTGCGAAAATGCTTGGCCGGGCCAGACTGTGTTTTTTCGTCAACACCGGCAAAACCGCGCATTAATAAATCTTTCAAATTCCAACCAGCGCAATAAGAAGCCAGCATGCCTAAATCATGAATATGCAAATCGGCATTAACATGGGCATCGCGGATTTCTGTTGGATATAGTTTATTCAACCAATATTTAGCCGAGATGGAGGAGGCCAAATAATTATTTAAACCCTGCACGGAAAAACTCATGTTACTATTTTCTTTCAAACGCCAATCAGCCTGACCAAGATAATCTTCCATCAATTTCTCATCATTCGTCTTAGTATTTAAATCGCGTAGTTGGCGATGCTGGTCGCGATAAAGGATAAAGGCTTTAGCCAAAGGAATCTGCTTGCTTTCAATCAAAGTTTCTTCGACAATATCCTGAATCTCTTCCACAGCCGGAATACTGCGGACATGAAATTTTTTGGCCAGCTTTTCAGCGACTTGATTAGTAAGTTTTTCCGCCAAATCAGCGTCAACTAAGCCTGCCGACTCCTGTGCTTTTTTAATAGCGGTAACGATTTTTTCCCGATTGAAATCAACGATCTCACCCGAGCGTTTGCGAATTTGCGAAATAATGTTTGGCATAAATCTTATTTCCTCCCCTTTTTATCTTCAAGAATTTTATTTAAAGTCTCTTTAAAATCTTTGGCATTCTCAAACGATTCGTAAACCGAGGCAAAACGGATATAGGCAACCACATCGGCTTCGCGCAAATGTTTCATCACAATTTCTCCGATCTCCGCGGATGAAACTTCGTTTTTTTTCAATTGTTGGATATCCCTTTCAATATTATGAACTAATTTTTTAAAACTATCATCGTCGATCGGCCGTTTTTCCAAAGCCTTTTTCAGACCAGAAACTAATTTGTCGCGGCTATAAGCTTCTTTCTGGCCGTCTCTTTTTATCACCGTTAAATCTAATATTTCCATTTCTTCAAAAGTAGAAAAACGGAAGCCGCATTTCTCGCATTCTCTTCGGCGCCGAATTGAAAGACCGTCGGATGCCACGCGGGAATCGATAACTTTTGTGTCTTCAAAATAACATATTGGGCAAATCATCGTTTCTCGCTTCGCTCGGCCGCACTACGAATGCGGCACATGCGAATATTAATATATATAGTGGGGAAATTGACTAAACCTATATTATGTATCGTAATCATAGTTCAAACCCCATATCTTGTGGTAGCTAATTATATTATACACCTACAAAAAATAGCGGTCAAATCCCCCTCCCCACCAATTTTTTAGCTAAACATTAGCCCCTTTGCCCGACAAAAATTATCCACAGCCTGTTCTTTTTTAACTTTAAAAATTTTTCTGTGGATAAGTGAGCAAAAGAGTATGGCATAAAAAATTTATTCTTTGTTCTGTGTTTAACGTTCTCTTGACCGAACAGGTTGAATAATCTTGGCAGTCATACTATAATGAGCATATCTTAAAAAATTAAAATATTCTCATGAAAAAAACAAACGGATTTATTATTTTTCTTTTATTATTTGCTACTTTTGCCATAGTCAAAATTTCTTTTGCCCAGGAAATACGCCCGGATTTTGATCCAGATTATATTATAAGCGATGCGGAAATTTTGAATTATAATGCGATGAATGCGAACGATATTCAGCAATTTTTAGCCAACAAGGGAAGTTATTTAAGCTCTTATATCATAAGCAATCCTAATACCGGCCTTAACGAAAGCGCAGCGCAGGCAATTTACGATGTTTGCCAAGCTAACAAGGTTAGTCCCCGCTTCGTTTTGGTACTTTTACAAAAAGAACAAGGCTTAGTGGAAGACCCGAATCCCGGCCAAAGCAGTCTAGATTGGGCTTGCGGCTATGGCTGTCCGGACGGCGGCGGTTGTAACTCGCGCTGGCAAGGATTTTGGAAACAGATTAACAGTGCCACTTTGCAATTTTATGATTACATGATAAATCCGTTTGAATACGGCTATAAAAAGGGCAATACCTATACCTTTCAAAACACCTGCTCGGCTTATAATAATCCCGCATCTTCATTAGTGACCCCTTTCAATCAAGCCACAGCCGCTCTTTATAATTACACGCCGCATGTCTTCAACGGCAATTATAATTTTTACACGCTCTGGCAAAAATATTTCGCTCACAATTATCCGGACGGCTCGCTTTTACAAATCAAAGGTGATAAAAAAGTTTGGCTGATCCAGGACGGCAAAAAACGCACTTTCGCTTCAATTAGCGTATTGGCTTCAAGATATGATGTAAACAAAATAATAACAGTGGAAAAATCCGATCTGGATAAATTCAGCACTTCCACGCCGATAAAATTCTCCAATTATTCCTTAATTCGTTCGCCCAAAGGTACGGTTTTTCTTTTGGTAGATGATCAGCGCCGCGGCATTGCTTCCAGTAAAGTTTTCAAAAAATTCGGCTACAACCCAGCCGAAGTCGTGGCGGCGAGCTGGGATGATATTAATTCTTATGCCGAAGCCGCGCCTTTAACCGCCACTTCGACTTATCCTTCTGGCGCATTATTGCAAGATAAAAAAACCGGCGGCATTTTCTGGGTTTTTGCCGGAAAAAAAGCGCCTCTGCCGGAAAAATCTCTCTTAACTTATAAATTTAAAAATAAAAAAATAATAAAAACCACCGCTCAAGAACTTGATCAATATCCAACCACCGCGCCGATTCTTTTTGGCGACGGCGAACTTTTATCTTCACCCAATTCATCTGCTGTTTACTTAATTGACGGCGGCTTGAAACGTTTGTTTAGTTCCGGTGATTTATTTATAAAATTAGGTTATAAATTCGCCAACGTCGTTAAAGTTTCACCGCAATTCTTGTCTTATTATGAAAACGGCGAAGTGATAAAGGAGAATAACTTTTGACATTAAAATTATGTCTCTAAAACTCGCCGCTATCGTTCCGCATCCTCCTATTTTAATCCCCTCCATCGGCAAGGGAAATATTTTGCGTTTGGAAAACACTAAAAAATCTTACAGCAAAATCGCTGAGGCTCTTCGCGAAGAAAAAATCGAAACCATAGTAATAATTTCTTCGCACGGTCCGGTGCGGGAAAAAATTTGGAGCATCAATGTTGGCGATGAATTTGAAATAAATTTTGAAGAGTTCGGCGACTTCACAGCCAAAATAAAAATTAACGGCGATATGGAATTGGCGCAAAATATCCGTGAAGATTTAATTGAACGAACCGATGTGCAGGCAATTAATGCGCCGGTTTTGGATCATGGCTGTGGCGTTCCGCTTTATTCGCTTTTATCAGAATTGAAAAATATTGAAATTGTGCCGATTTACATTTCCGGCGCAAACCTTAAAGAGCATTTCGAATTGGGTTTAGAAATACGGAAGAGATTAGAAAAAGGGCGCAAAAAAATCGCCGTGATAGCTTCCGGCGATCTTTCACATACTTTGACCAAAAATTCGCCGCTTAAATATTCTTCCCGCGCCGGCAAATTTGATCAGCGACTAATTGAATGTTTGCAAGAAAAAAATATCGCCGAAATTTTAAATCTTGACGAAAATCTGATCGCCGAGGTCAAGCCCTGCGGCCTCAAAGCGATCTCTATGCTTTTGGGCATTCTTGATTCCAGCGGCTATGACATCAACACAACCACTTACGAATCCCCTTTCGGCGTCGGCTATCTGACAATGCTTCTCAAACCATTACTTAACTAAAAAAACACCGCTTTGGTGGTTTTCTTAAATTTATTTATTTCTTTTACTCTCAGTACCCACTACTTTTAAAAAATATTTCCAGCCCTCGCCGCCCTTGCACAATTCTTTTGTGTCATTCAAACATCTTTCCACAAATTCTTTGGGAAAATCGCGGCAAATCTTAAAAATTGAAGCACGCTTAAAACCGGGCACACCCAAATCCGCCACCACCTTTAAAGCCAAATCCTGCCACGGATAAGCCGGCGGTTTTTTGGCTTTCAAGCCTTTTTTGTTAACAAATATAGATCCAAAACTTTCAAATTCTCCCTTTTTATCATTGCCCATAAAATTTGCTTTTTACTTCATATTATACTATAATATTTCAATAAAGATTGCAATAAAATTTTTACTTTATGCCTAAGGTTTTAAAAATACTGAAAAATCCCGCCAAGTCATTACGGGAAAAATCATTAGCAGTTGACGAAAACAAAATTATTATTCAGGATTTCAAAAAGTTGGCCGAAGACTTAGAAGAAACAATGATCAAAAAAGAAGGTATCGGCCTGGCCGCGCCGCAAGTTGGCGAAAATATCCGTTTGATCGTTATTAACACAAAAAAAGGGCCGATACTAATGTTTAATCCAAAGATAATGAAAAAATCCTGGCTCAAGGAATGGGGCGAGGAAGGCTGTCTTTCCGTGCCACTTGTTTTTGGCGATGTTAATCGGCACAAAAAAATAACCTGCGTTTTCTGTAACCGGAAAGGAGCCAAGGAAAAAATCAATGCCTCCGGTCTTTTAGCGCGCGTCATTCAACATGAGATCGATCACCTTGACGGAATTTTATTTATCGATAAAGCGAAAAATTTAAAAAAGATAGACGAAGAAAATTAGTAGCATGTATCATGTAGCAGGTATCATGCGACAAAAAATATGCTACATGCTATTTGCTACTTGTTACTTTTTTTCTTTAACCAAAAAATTATTAATCCCAACAATACAATCACTAACAAAATTTCTACGATAATTTTAAAATGTTCCACTATTACTTCTATTTTAGCGCCAAGATAATATCCACCGACCGCTAAAACCGAGACCCAAATCGCCGAGCCGGCAAAAGTATAAAAAACAAATTTGCCAAAATTCATCTTGGAAAATCCGGCCGGAATGGAAATAAGATGGCGAACAACCGGCAAAAGTCGGCCGATAAAAATAGAAATTGAACCGTATTTCAAAAAAAACTTTTCTGCCTTTTCCACCTTGACCGGCGTTATCCGCAAAATTTTAGCAATTTTATGGTCAGCTAAAATATAAATAAAAGCCCGACCCAAAAGCCAGGAAATCCAATAACTCAAAATTGCGCCAAGCAAACTGCCGATCACGCCGGCGATAATTACATAAAGCAAATTCATTTCCCCGCGCGCAGCCAAAATACCCGCCGGCGGAATCACCAGCTCGGATGGAATAGGAATTATCGAACTTTCCATGGTCATTAAAATAATAATGCCCTGATAGCCAAGATGACCAAAAATATTAATCAGACTATTGATAAAATTCATCATAGATTAAGTATAAAGATATTTTCGTGTTCTGTCATCCCCGTCCCAGTTTTCACGAGGATAAACTCCGGCGGGGATCCAGAAATTCAACGCAGGGGATCATAAAATAGATTCCCGCCTGCGCGGGAATGACGTAATACTTATGAAAAATAAATTAAAAATAATCCTTGCCGGTACGCCGGATTTCGCTGTTCCAACTTTAAAAGCATTACTTGCCGATGCTGATTTTGATATTGTCGCTGTCATTACGCAAGAAGACAAGCCGGTCGGCCGCAAACAAATTATGACTCCCCCGCCGGTTAAGGTTGTCGCGCAAGAAAATAATTTAAAAATATTCCAGCCGGCAAAAATAAAAGACATTAAAAATGAAATCGCCGAACTGAAACCGGATTTTATTGTCGTTATCGCTTATGGAAAATTATTACCGCCGGTGATTTTAGATATTCCCAAATACGGCTGTATCAATATTCACGCTTCGCTTTTGCCTCGCTGGCGCGGCGCGGCCGTCATTCAGGCGCCGATTCTTGCTGGCGACCGCGAAACCGGCGTGACAATCATGAAAATGGACGCAGGACTTGATACCGGACCGATCATCGCCCAGATGAAAGTGAATGTCTTACCAAATGAAACTGCGGAAACTTTGCATGACGAATTGGCCAAATTAGGCGCGATGATCTTGCCGGAAACCTTAAAAGCTTTTGCTCGCGGCGAGATGGAATTGAAGCTGCAAGACGAAAAGCAGGTCACTTATGCCCGCGAATTAAAAAAGGAAAATGGAAAAATTGATTGGACAAAACCTGCTATTGAGATTGAACGGATGGTTAGAGCGTTTACGCCTTGGCCAGGATCATATACGAAATTTGAAATTAGAAATTTGAAATTAGAAAAAAGTATCAAGATAATCAAGGTGGAAAAGGACATATTGCTTGTCAATAAATACAAAATCGGGGAAATATTTTTGGCTGATAAAAAATTAGCGATACAAACCGGCGACGGCGCGCTGATTATAAAAAAATTACAGCTGGAAGGCGGCAAACCGCTTTCTGCCGAAGAATTCCTGCGTGGCCACGCCGATTTTATCGGAAATATCTTAACGTAGAACGCAAGATTTTGCATTACTACGACAATTTAAAAACTCCCGATTTTCTCGAGAGTTTTTTGAACTTTATTTTGATTATTTCCAAACAACTTTGGTAATGCCAGGCAAACGCAAGAGATTCACTTCAACTTGCGGCTGGCAATAGCACATCACAATTGAAACGCCGGCCCAGCCTTCAATCGGCGGAATCTGCACCGTATCGCCAGTTACGGTGAAATCACCGTTCTGCCGCAGAACGCTTTGACACATACCATTCGTGGCCAAAATAGCCACTTTCTTAGCTAATTGCGCCAAAGTTAAATTAGTTTCCGGCGTGGTGCTTGATTTTTCTACGGTAATTGTTTTTCGAAAGCCAACACTATCCATGTCCGCGCCGTTACAATATTTAAGTGGATCTTCAGAAGAAACAAGATAAGAAATTAAAGTGGATGTCGCCTTAACTGGTGTGCTGGTACAAACTTCTTCCCATGGACGTAAACATTTTTTCTTTGTTTCGCACCAGGAATAACCGGCCGAGCCGATACAGCCGTGCGCGTCGCGGTCATTACCAACCATTGGTAGTTGTTTTGTCGGCGAGAAAGAACAGCTGGCGACTGACAAGACGACCGCCAGTAACACCACTGCTAGAGTGATGATCTTTTTTTGCATAGAATTAAAGTTATTTTTAATTATAAAATTTTAATAAAAATGTCAGGAATAAACCCACCTCGTCTCGCGCGGCGCGAGCCACTCCTCCCAAGAGGAGATTTTTTTATTTTTGTTTAACAAATTCTTTAAATTTTTTTAAAAATCTTTGGGCGGCGCGCTTGCGAATGAGATGTACGGAGTCGACTAATTTTTCTGAATCAACCCATTTCCACGACGCATGATCCCAAAAATTTATTTTAATGTCCTCGTCGTGGCCGGTGAATTCGGCAATGAATAATCCTTGCGACTGGCCTTTATAGCCAGTGTGTTTGCGGCGAGTATCGGCCTGCATACTGGTTTCGCCCGGTCGATTGCCGAATTTGTAGCGATAAACATCTTTAAAAACCCGCTTAGGAATTAATTTGTCAGTATTAATTTCTTCCCTTAATTCTCGCGCGCCACCGGCTAAAAGCTTTTCGCCATCAGTTCCGCCTTGTGGTATTTGCCAATGTCCCAATTCTTCCCGCCTTTCGACGAGCAAAATTTTATATTTGTCTTTGTCTCTCTTATACAACAAGCAAGCGACGCTCGGGCGATAAAAAAATGGGTGAATAAATTTTGCTTTAAAAAATTCCCAAGGAAAAACAATGACGGCGTTCCAAATACGGCGCGATCTTTTCTGCATGCCGGTTTCCTGACGGCTGAAAAGAAAACGCCAAAGCCATTCCAATCCGGAAAAACGAATTATTTTTGGCGCCCGTTTCCGACGGCCGGTCATAAAATCAAAAGTTCCGCCGACGCTCATCATTATTTTGGCCGTGGGAATATTCTTTAAATTATGAAAAATAAATTTCTCCTGCCAGGGCGAACCAAAACCGACAAAAATTATTTCTGGCTTAAATTCTAAAAATTTTTCACTCAATTCCGAGTCAGGCTCACGACTAACGGCTTCGACCGCAAAATCAAGAGTTGGATATTTTTCCTTTAAAACTTTTTCAAGTTCGGACTTTTTTGATAAGCCATTTTTCCAGATCAACGCGCCGACTTTTATTTTTTCCTTCTCGGCCATAGCAAGTAAATCAGCGCTAAAATCAGCGCCGGTAATTCTTGATAAATTTTTGCCTTCCAGCCAGCCGGCAATTTTCAAACCAATGCCGTCACCCAAGCTCAAATCGGCGCTATTTAAGATATAAAAAAGCTCTTCGTCGCGGCCAGCGGCAAGAATAATCTCCGGGTTGGGAGTAACAACAAAATGCTGTTTATTATCAGCCAAAAAATCCCGAACCTTAGCGAGCAATTCCTCCTTACCTAAATTAGAAATTCTTATGCCTAAAATTGATATATTTTCCATAAATTCATTATATCGGTTAAACAATAAAAAATCCACCCACCATATTGACACTAAATCGCCAATAAGCTATATTTATCTTAGCACTCCCCTATTCCGAGTGCTAAAATTACTAAAATATATAATGCTAATCCGCGAATGAGAGCGAATGCTGCGAATTAACGCGAATAATAAATTTACTAAAATTATTAGCATTAATTCGCGGCATTCGTTAACAATTCGCATCATTCGCATTAAATTAATATATGTTCAATAAATTTACAACCAAATCGCAAGAAGCCATTATTAATGCTCAAATTATTGCCCAAGAATATGGCCAGCAAAATATTGAATCTTTGCATATTCTTGCCTCTCTTTTAGATCAAGATGAAAGTTTGGTCAGACCAATCTTGGAAAAAGCCGGTATTGATCCGGCCAAAGTCCAAGATGATGTTTATAATAAAATAGAAAAAATGCCAAAAACCGCCGGCAAACAAGTCCCTGCTTTCGGCGACGGCGGCATTGGCACGGTTTCCGGTTCGGCCGAGGCGGCTTATGTTTTGGAGCGCGCCAAACGGGAAGCCGATCAAATGAAAGATGAATTTATTTCCACTGAGCATATTTTATTGGCCTTGATCGGCATTAAGACTCCGGCGCAGGAAACTTTGCTTAAATCCGGAATTGAATATGACGGTGTTTTAAAAATCTTGACTGAATTGCGCGGCGGTAAAAAAATAACCGAACCTGACCCGGACGTGAAATATCGTGTCTTGGAAAAATATACCGTTGATCTGACCGAAATGGCGAGAAATAAGAAGCTTGATCCGGTCATCGGCCGCGACACGGAAATCCGCCGCATCATGCAAGTTTTATTGCGTCGCACTAAGAATAATCCGGTCTTGATCGGCGATGCCGGAACAGGTAAAACCGCCATTGTCGAAGGTTTAGCGCAAAAAATAATCGCCAATGACGTGCCGGAAAATTTGCGCGACAAAAAAATCGTTTCGCTTGATCTTGGCGCTTTAATCGCCGGCGCAAAATTCCGCGGCGAATTCGAGGAACGTCTGAAGGCTGTGATCAAAGAAATCGAATCGCAAGACGGCGGCGTGATTTTATTTATTGATGAGTTACATACTTTGGTCGGCGCCGGAGCCTCGGAAGGTTCGATGGACGCTTCCAATATGTTAAAACCCGCCTTAGCGCGCGGCAAAATCCGCACTATCGGCGCGACAACTACCAAAGAATATCAAAAATATATTGAAAAAGATCAGGCCTTGGAACGCCGCTTCCAGCCGATTTTTGTTACTGAACCGACAGTTGAAGATACAATAGATATATTAAGAGGCATTAAAGAAAAATATGAAGTCCATCACGGCATCCGCATCACTGACGACGCTTTGATCGCGGCCGCTAAACTTTCCACTCGCTATATCACGGACAGATTTTTGCCAGACAAAGCGATTGATTTGATCGACGAGGCGACTTCGGCTTTGCGCATGCAAGTTGATTCCACGCCGGAAGATTTGGAAAAAATGAAAAAAGAAATCCGCCGTTTGGAAATAAATAAAATGAGTTTGACCAAGGGAAAGGAAAAAATATCTCCCGAAATTTCTGAAATAAATAAACAATTGGCGGAATTAAAAGAAAAAGCTAATCAACTGGAATTGCATTGGAATAATGAAAAGAATGCGATTTCCAAAATCCGTCAATCTAAGAGAAAAATCGATGAATTAAAAATACAATCGGAAATAGCCGAACGTCGCGGCGATGACTTGATGAATGTCGCGGAAATTCGTTATGGCCAGATTCCGGCTTTGGAAAAAGAAGTGAAAAAAAACGAAAAAGAACTTTTGGAAATCCAAAAAAGCGGTCAATCGATTTTAAAGGAAGAAGTTGATGAAGAAGATATTGCTAAAGTTGTGGCTCGCTGGACCGGCGTTCCTTTGGCTAAAATGCTGGAATCGGAAACACAAAAATTAACACACTTGGAAGAAGAATTAAAGAAAAAAGTTGTTGGTCAAGATGAAGCAATTAATGCAATTGCCAAAGCCATCCGCCGTTCCCGCGCCGGCATTAACGAAGAAGGCCGCCCGATCGGTTCATTTCTATTCGTCGGCCCGACTGGCGTGGGTAAAACGCAATTGGCCAAAGCCTTGGCTGGTTTCATGTTTGACGACGAGAATGCTTTGATCCGCGTGGATATGAGCGAATATATGGAAAAACATTCAGTGGCGAAAATAATCGGCTCGCCGCCAGGCTATATTGGTCACGAGGAAGGCGGACAATTGACGGAAAAAATCCGCCGCCGCCCGTATTCGGTTATCTTGTTTGATGAAATGGAAAAAGCCGATCCAGAAGTTTTTAATATTATGTTGCAAATTCTTGACGACGGACGCATCACCGATTCCAAAGGCCGGACAGTTAACTTCAAAAATACCATTATCATCATGACTTCCAATCTAGGGAACGAAATTATCAAAAAATTCTCCATCGGCTTTCGTGATTCAGATGATGGCAAAAGCGAGCGCGAAATCGGCTTCAAGGAAATGAAAGAGCAGATCGACAAAAAATTGCGCGAGCATTTTAAATTGGAATTCTTGAACCGCATCGACGAAATTGTGGTTTTTCATTCGCTGGACAAAGCCGCTTTGGAAAATATCGTTGATTTGGAATTGGCCAAAGTGCAAACCCGTTTGCAGAACAAAGACATCACTTTAAAAATTTCCGCCAAAGTGAAAAAGATGCTTTCCGAGGAAGGCTTTGACATAACTTATGGCGCCCGACCATTGAAACGCTTAATTCAAAATCGCATTTTAGATGAATTATCTCTCGAAATAATCGAAGGCAAAATCAAAGACGGCGACCGTGTGACAATTGATCTGGGGGTGGAAAATAAAGTGTTGTTAAAAGTCGCTTAACAAGCAGCAAGTAACATGTAGCAGGTAGCAAAAATAAAAAATCCACGGCGTGAGTCGTGGATTTTTTATTTCCAAATCGGCAAAGTAAAACTAAACGTCGTCCCCTTGCCCGGTTCGGATTTTTCCAGTTTCAATTCTCCGCCGTGCGCCTCGATAATTTTTTTACCAATATAAAGCCCGAGCCCGGAACCGCCCGGGCGGGATTGTTTGGCTTTATCGCCGCGATAAAATTTTTCAAAAATATTATTTTTATCTTTGACGCTCATACCGTTACCTGTATCAGCGATAGCAACCTTGACCATGCCGTCTTTATTGTCAGTCAACGAAAAAGATATCGAACCGGCCGGAGTATAGGCGATGGCATTATCCAAAAGATTACTAATTACTTGAGAAATCTGGACCGGATCACTTTTGACTTCCGGCACCTTGCCTGAATAAAAAATTTTTATCTCTAAATTTTTACTTTTAAAAGCCGGGAGCTTGCCGGCATCGTCCGCCATTTTTTCCACCAACGCCACAATGTCGGTTTTTACCAAATTTAATTTTATTCCTTCGCCTTCAACCGCGAAAGCCCGCCAAAATTCATTAATTACGCCCTCAATCCGCCGCACGCCTTCATTGATAAAAAGCACAGCCTTTTGCGTGTCAAAATTTTTGTTATTCATCATATAAACCGCGTTCTTGATAATAGAAAGCGGGGTGTTAAGCTGATGATTGACCAAACGCAAAAACTCGCCTTTAACTTCCAGTAATTTTTTTAAATTAATATTTTTTTTCTCCAGCTCCGCCGCTTCTTTTTTCAATTCTCTGGTCTGAGCATTGACTTTTGATTCCAAAACCAGATTAAAATCTTTTACCTGCTGATAAAGCTGAGCGTTATTAACAGCGATGCCGGCCTGATCAGCCAAAGTTGAAAGTAATTCCAAATCCTCGCTGGAATACGATCCGCCGGAAAATTTTGCTCCCAAAACAATAATGCCGAATAGTTTATTTTTATTAATAAGCGGCAGACAAAGCGAAGCTCCCAGACGATTCATATTGATTAAAATATTGTCCAATCCTTTTTTCTCTAAATTTGTTTTAGCAACGCCGGCTAAAAACGGCAATTCATCAGCAACTATTGGCTGCTTATTTTTCTCCAAACGTTTAACAAAAAATTTGTCTCTAACCAAACCGACGCTGTCTTTTTCATTGAAGCCAAGCAATTTAGTTATCTTAAAAACGCCTGGATTTCGCGACTCATCAATCAACAAAACTCCAACTCGGTCCAGGCGCATCGTTTCCTCGATAGTACCGACGATTGAATCCAATATTTCCGACAGATCATTATTATAAGTAAGTTCTTTGGATAATTTTTTTATCGTTTCCTGATAATTATAAAGCCCGGCGAAAAAATATTTATTAGCTATCTTAACTAGCAATGATTCGAGATAATGAAATCCAGCAGTGAAAATTATTGCGGCCAGCAAAATATATAAATATAAAATCCCTTTATTAATATTAACGCTAAAAAACAAAAGAAAAAAAGTCAAAAACGCAAAAACAAACAGTACTCCACATAAATATATAAAGAATTTGCGGACAACAATGCGGATGTCCATGAAACGGTATCTGATTATGGCATAGGCCACGAAAAGAAGATAAATTGAAGCGGAAATATTGCCGACGGGAGGAATTGGTATTCGATACCAAAGCAAATAATTAGTTAATCCGCCGACATAACCGATTATTGTACCAATAGTTATGTATTTAATCTGATACTTGATTGCGCCTTTAGAATGTTGATAGCGATGCAACAATAAATAGATTGAATAAACAGCGTACAAGATCCAAAGCGGCAAAAATATATGGAAAGCCAAGCCCGGAATCGGCCAATATTTAAAATTTAACATTTGTTCTATGTGATCAACGAACAGAGGTGTAGCGTCAGACAAAAAAAATACAAAAAACAAAAGGTAACTAAGCGTTAAAAATCTTTTTTGTTCTTTAAGAATTTCCAAAAAGGTGAGAACAAAATAAAGATAGGTGACGGGAATAAAAATAGCGCCTATCATTAAAAGCCTGGTATACAAAAGGGCTCCCGCGCTAGAATCGGAAATTTGCCATAAATAGTAAGGGATGCTCCAACAAACAATACTTAAAGCAAAGAGGGCGAAACTTATATTAGCCTTACCCTTTTTATTTTTAGAGAAAACAAATACTCCTAAAACAAAACTTACTATAGCATTAATTAAAGCTGATGCCGCGTAAAAATTCATAATTTTATTAAAAAAATAGACCCGGGAATATTATTAATAATAACATTTTCCCGGGTCAGTGTCACTTTTGAGCGACAATTAGGCCATGAATTTTCATTGGTTCATAAACTATCTGATAATTAACAAATCCCGTCTGCTCGATAATTTCTATCAAATCTGCCGGCGCGCGATAAATCATGTCCCAATTTACAACATATTTAAGAAAACGGCGTTCGAAATTATTTTGGATATTGCAAGTTAGAAAAATTCCTTCAGACATGGCTTCCCCAAATCCTTTTATTAATTTTATAGCGATATTTTTAGAGCAATAATCCAAATATCCTAGCATTTCCACAACCTGCGGTTTGAAACTCTCTACCCTCTTCCTTGCCCGAAGAACACTGTCTAGGATTGTTTCAATTTGTTCATTTACACCATAGCGCGTAGCCAATTCTTTAGCATAAGCCAAGGCGGAAGGATCGATGTCAACCAAAAGAGCTCTAACCTTTATCCCTTCTTTTTTCAATTCAGCCATTATTTCAATAATGCCCTGCGCTGAACCAGCTGCCAAAGATACTAACCTAACTTCTCCTGAATCACTAAATCTCATAATAGCTCTTTTCACCTCCCGCTTAATCAATTTAAGACGATTTCTAAGCGCCTTACAATTAATCATTTTTTCCCAACAATCACTGAGTAAGCCGAAAATGCTGCGATCTTTTCCGAACTGATAGTTATAAATTTCATCCAACGCCCTCCATGATGCGTTGCCTTCCTTAACTATACGCGGAGAAGAACCAAATCCGTCAAACCAAATTGAATTAATTCTTGGAGTTGGCAACTTTAACAACGAATAAAACTTCTTTTTCACTGCCACCCAAATAGTTATCGCCCATAAAATCGGCATGGATAATATATTGCCCCAGCTTTCCTTCTCGTACGAACACTGGTCAATATTATCAATATTTTCTATTGCTCTTGAACCTACATAGCTCTTAGAGACTGTTGAATTAGTTGAAATAGTCATCGGGAATCTGCCTTTCTTTTGTAAAGTACAATATTTAAAAAATAGTTTTATAATACAACAACATATTATATATTTAACTAATGAACGTCATCACGTTTCGGTACACATCGTCAGGATTGGCCTGGGTTTTGATAAAATAGCCGTTGGCGCCGAGTTTTAAACCTTCACTGATAGTGCTGTCGTCGTCGCAATTACTTAAAATTATCACCGGAATATTCAAAGTTATTTCATTTTCTCGCATTTTTTTCAGAACGCTCAACCCATTCATAGATCCCGGCAAAAGAATATCCAGCAAAACCACGTTAGGCTTTTCTTTTTCAGCCAAAGTCCAACCTTCTTCGCCGGTTCCAGCCGTCAAAACTTGAAAATTCTTCTTAGTAAAAATTGTAGCGTAAATATTAGACAAAAATTGGTCGTCTTCGACGATCAGAATTTTTGTCCTGTTTCTTTCTTCAAGCATAAAATATATTGATTTATTTTATATAGCTTGATTATACAACATTTTTAAATTTCTGCCAAATTAAAATCGGAGATTACTTTTTGTGCCGGTTAAGGTCGACTTCCACGACTATTCGACCGTCTTTTTCATCCATAAATTCTACATCAACGGTCTGTTTCAAGACATGGGCGCTGATCACAATTCCTTTTTTACCGTCGACATTAACTTTCTGTCCGATGGCCGGCATTTTTTCCGCCATCTCCTTATATCCTTGATATTCATATTGCAAACAGCACATCAAGCGGCCGCAACAGCCGGAAATGCGCTCCGAGCCGCGATGAACAACTTGCTGAACCTCAGCCATCTCCGAACCGATGGAAGAAAAATCTTTGATGAATTTTTTACAGCAAAGCGGGCGGCCGCAATGGCCGTAGTCGCCGGAGAGTCTAGCTTCGTCGCGGATGCCGATCTGCGTCAAGCGGATCTGTTTGCCAAAATGAGATGTCAAATCTTTTACCAGATCACGGAAATCTACGCGGCCGTCAGCGATGAAAGCGAAATTTATTCGATTGCCGGTAAAAGAAAAAACAACATCCACCAATTTCATCGGCAAGTCGCGCTTCTCGATAGCCTTGCGGCAAAATTCAAAAGCTTCTTCTTTTTCTTTTTTGGAAGGCAGCTTTTCAAAATCGCCCTTGTTTGCCAAACGCAAAATCGGCTTAATTTCCCTTTTTTCAACTTTTTTTTCTTCCACGCCATCAGAATTTATTTCGCTGGAAACTACTATTTCGACTGCGCCGGCTTTATCTTCGATTTCTTCAAATCCAACCACCTCGCCCATCTCCTGGCCGAGTTCAGTTTCCACTATCACTCTATCCCCTTTTTCCAAAGTAAGATCAGCAGGAGAAAAATGATAGATTTTATCCCAGCGGGCGAATTGAATCTGTGCTACTCTCATAAAAAACAGTTCTTATATAATCCGAATCTACTAATTTTCCACGAATCTACGAATTACACATCCGAATGGATAATTATCCCAAAGCATTCGGATAATTCGGATGACATTTGTAGGTTCGGATTGATATCCGTAGATTCGAATTATGTTTTACAAACTGTATCTAACAAACTTCGTCACCTTGACGCCGTTCAGAACCTGATCAACTTTCTGCTTGTCGTTCTTGATATATTCCTGCTTAATAAGACAAATGGCTTCGTAAAATTTATTGATCTTGCCGGCAAGAATTTTTTCCATCATCTCCGCCGGCTTGTTTTCTTTGGCCATCGCTTCGCGTTCGATTTCTTTTTCTTTATCGATTTCTTCTTGCGGCACTTCGGAAGGCTCAATGTATCTCGGGTTGGCGGCGGCAATTTGCATTGCCATGTCCATGGCTAAATCATTTTTTCCCGCCGCATCCAAAGCAACCAGCACGCCGATTTTTCCGCCCATGTGAGAATAGCCGGCAACTGACGCGCCGGTTACGATATTGAAATTTTTAATGGCAATTTTCTCGCCGATCGTTCCGGAAAGTTCATCCAAATCTTCTTTCACTGTGCCGTTCTTTAATTTCAAAGCATATAAAGCTTCCAAATTTTCCGGCTTGGAGCAAATAATTAAATCCAAAACCGCTTTGGAAAAGGCTTGAAATTTTTCATTGCGAGCGACAAAATCAGTCTCGGAATTAACTTCGACAATATAGCCTTCATTACCGGCTTCGTTAACCGTTAATTGTATACACCCTTCCTTAGCTTCGCGCCCTTCGCGTTTGGCCGCTTTGGCAATGCCTTTTTTGCGCAAAAATTCCAAAGCTTTTTCCAGATCATTTCCTGCTTCGTCCAAAGCTTTTTTGCAGTCCATCATGCCGGCGCCGGAGCGCTCGCGCAATTCTTTGATGAGTTCCATAAATTCAATTTTCAATTTTCAATTTTCAATTTTCAAAAATTTATTTGAAAGATGAAAAATTAAAAAAAGAACGATTTATTTTTTTATTTTGAAGTTTTAATTTCTTTTTTCGCTTCAAGAAGATTTTCTTTGATGCAATCCATAATCAATTTGACGGTTTTGGAAGCATCATCATTGCCCGGAATAACATAATTCACTAATTGCGGGTTAGAGTTCGTATCGCAAATGGCGACAATCGGAATATTCTTAATCCGGGCTTCGGCCACGGCGGTTTTTTCTTTTTTAATATCCCAGATAAATAAAGCGTCGGGAAGCTTGCTCATGTTAGTCAAGCCGCCGACTTTGGTTTCCAGGCGTTTGATTTCTTTATCAAAATCCGAGCGTTCTTTTTTGGTGTAGCGGTCCAATTTACCCAAAGCTTTTTCTTCCTGCAAGCCTTTATATTTGTTGATCATTTTTCTAATAATCGGGAAATTCGTCAAAATACCACCCGACCATTTTTCCGAAATATAAGGCATACCAACAGCCTCGGCGGTGGCGCGCAGATCTTTCTTGACTTGATTTTTAGTGCCGACGAACAAAATCGTTTTAGATTCGCGGGCCAAGTTTTCCATAAATTCAACCGCGGTTCCCAACATTTTTTGGCTCTTGGCCAAATCAATAATATAAACTCCTTTGCGTTCCGTAAAAATATACGGTTTCATTTTCGGGTGCCATTTTCCGGCGCTGTGTCCGAAATGCATACCCGCTTCAAGCATCTGCTCGATAGTTGGCAATTTTGTAGCCATAAGTTTCCTTTTTTTCCTCTACTCCAACGATTTGACTTATTTTGGCTAAAAATAAGCAAGGTTTCCCTTAAACATTTAGAGTATGAGAGATTAATAAATAAAAGCGGAAAGGCCGTAAACACGGCTTTTCCTTGATATTAAACAGTTTACTACGGATCATAATTAATGTCAAACAAAAAAAACACGTATTTTTTATCGGGAGTGTTGCAGTCGACCATAACACCCTCAAAGCCATATATATCAAAATAAAAACCCGAAATGTTTTCTTTTCATGTTGCACAAGAAAAAAAACACTTCGGGATTTCCAGCGAATACAGCCGGATGAGAGCCATTGCGATACTAGTAAAATAATTTTAATTTTTATTTACTTTCTCATAGCTCGACCTCAGCGCTTGATGAGGTCAAAAATTTTGGCTTGAGCTAAAAAAGTAATCTCGAAAAGTAGAGGAAAGTCATTAACTTCCCAGCCAACAAAGCCCTTCAGAGCTCTAATTCCTCCTTCCATGTTAAATTTTTCAGGCGCGCCAGCAAATAGAATAATACCGGGTTGGAGCGACCAACCCGACAACCTTACATAGGCTCTGAAAAAAATCTTCAAAAAAATCGTAAACAACACTTACCCCCTCCATAAATCTCAAATTAAGCGTTTATTAACCAAATAGTACTTATAAAAGAACAACTTAAAAAAACAAAAAAATAAATTAATAAAATTTATTCTTGTTTGAGTATAGCAAAGCTAAAAATAATGTCAACGGGTTTTTCCACATGACAAAAATACTAAAAATCAGTGGATGAAAAGTGCATTTTTCATGCTTGCTAAATCAATGGCGATAAGATAATATTATCTAAGATTAAATCGCAAAAAAATATTTATGCCGGAACAAAATATCATTGGCAAATTACCGCCGCAAAACATTGAAGCTGAACAGAGCCTGCTTTCTTGCTTGCTTTTGGAAAAAAACGCCATTGTCAAAGTTGTCGACACTCTTTCGGAAAAAGATTTCTATAAAGACACTCACTCTATTATTTACGAGACGATCAAGGAATTATTCGCTCGCCAGGAGCCGATCGATATTTTAACGATCACCAACCGCCTAGAAGCCAAAGGCAAATTAACCGGAGTTGGCGGTCGAACTTATTTAGCTCAGCTTTCCAATTTTGTCGCTACCGCCGCCAATGTGGAAAATTACGCCAAAATAATCCAGCACAAAGCGACTTTGCGCCGCTTGCAAAAAGCCGCCAGCGAAATTTCCGAATTAAGCTTCAACGAAGAGGATGACGTGGACATGATTCTTGATGAAACCGAGCAAAAAATCTTTCAAATCTCGCAAAATTTTTCCAAAAATGTTTTTGTTTCCATCAACACTCTTTTAACCGACGCTTTTGAACGCATTGATGAATTACATAAACAATCAGGAAAACTGCGCGGCATTCCCACCGGTTTTGTCGATCTGGACAAACTGCTCGCCGGTTTGCAAAAATCCGATCTGATAATTTTGGCGGCGCGCCCTTCGGTGGGAAAAACTTCTTTTGCTCTGGACATTGCCCGACAAGTGGCGGTAAAAAGTCGGGAAGCAGTCGGCATTTTTTCTTTGGAAATGAGCAAGGAACAATTAGTCGACAGAATGCTTTGCGCCCAGGCCGGAGTTTCGCTTTGGAAAATGCGCACGGGTAATTTATCCGACCGCGAAAATGACAATGATTTTTCCCGCATCGGCGAAGCCATGGGCCAACTATCCGAAGCGCCGATCTTTATCGACGACTCCGCCTCAACTTCGATTATGGAAATCCGCGCCAAGGCCCGGCGCTTAAAGATGGACAAAGGACTTGGCTTGATTGTTATCGATTATTTGCAATTGATGGAAGGCCGAGGAAAATACGGCGATAACCGCGTCCAGGAAGTTTCCGAAATCAGCCGCGGCTTAAAAGGTTTGGCTCGCGAATTAAACGTGCCGGTACTGGCGCTTTCTCAGCTTTCCCGCGCCGTTGAACAGGAAAAACCAGCCATCCCCAAACTTTCCCATTTGCGCGAATCAGGCTCGATCGAACAAGACGCGGACGTCGTAATGTTTGTTTACCGCAAAGCTGCCGACCGCGGTTATGATTTTGATTCCTTAACTGAAGAAGAAAAACATTCGGTCAAATTATATATTGCCAAACACCGCAACGGCCCGACCGGCACAGTCGATTTGGTATTTGATAACGACACTGTAAGCTTTAGAAATATGCAAAAGCATGACTACGGCGAGGCAGTGCCGGAATTTTAAAAAAGAAAAGTTATAAAGTAAAAAGTTTTGAAGTTTCGAAGTAAAATTACTTTATAACTTTATAACTTTCAACTATCTAATTTATGTTCGAAAAACTAAAACAACTTAAAGACTTGCGCGACAAAGCCAAGCAATTGCAAAATGCCTTGGGCGCAGAAACGATCACGGCGGAAAAAAACGGGATTAAAATTACGCTGGACGGCAACATGGTCATCTCGTCCGTAGTTCTGGAAAAAGAAATGTCCAAAGAAGAGATTGAGAAAAAAATGCCGGAAGCTATTAACGAGGCGATCAAAAAAGCTCAGCGGGTGATGGCAGAAAAAATGCGAGCGATGGGAGGATTGCCGGGGATGCAATAATCAATAAAAAATAACCAATATTTAAAACAATGTTTTAATATTTAAATATTTTATTATTTTTTAAAATATTGGTTATTTATTATTTGATATTTAATGAAATTTCCGTCTGCCATTCAAAACTTAATTGACGA
>JGI20214J51088_10000114_pt1 | contig 55768 bp, 44 predicted proteins | sample WetSurMetagenome_FD_51088 | JGI IMG/M metagenome (IMG submission 51088) | reverse complement strand
TGTTACTCATTCGAAATTACTAGGTATTATTTTTCAAGCGAGTTTCCTTTTTCTCGCCTGGTGCTACTTCATTCAATTTTTTCAAAGAACTGTTTTCCCTTTTCGTTTGATTTGGGACGACAAAATTAACGCTTCCTGTTCTACTCTCCAAATATTTTTACAAATATTTTTTTCGACCCGACTACCGCTTTTCCGCAGTAATTCTCCCACTCAGGAAGCATTCAATCTTATCAGTGAACTAAATCAATCTAAAAGCGGGTGCAAATATAGAGGCATTTTTTAAATTGACAAACCTATGAGACAAAAAAACCTGAATATTTTTTCATTTTTTATTCATCTGCCTGCTCCTGAGATACTTATTTTTTCACTTTTTTTCTTTTAATAATATTTAAGTTTCCCTTTACCAGTTTTAACTATACCTTAAAGATTCTATATTCCATATTTTGAATATCTTCGCTTTATAATAATCCTTTATGTCAAATCTTGTAATTATCCCTACTTACAACGAGAAAGAAAATATTGCCGGGATGGTGAAAACAATTTCTCAACTCCCTGTCTCTTTTGACGTTCTTGTTATCGATGACAACTCACCCGACGGCACAGGCGAACTGGTGAAATCATTACAACCATCATATCCCGGGCTCCATTTGATTGAACGTGAAGGAAAACTGGGACTGGGTACTGCATATATAACTGGCTTCCAATGGGCGCTCAGTCATGACTATGACTTTATATTTGAAATGGATGCCGACTTCTCTCATAACCCTGCCGATCTTATCAGGCTGCTCGATGCATGCGAGAACGGCGGCGCCGACCTGGCTATAGGATCAAGATATATCTCAGGAGTAAATGTCGTTAACTGGCCGCTGGGAAGAGTGCTGATGTCTTACATTGCTTCTATTTATGTAAGAATAATCACCGGGATGAAAATAAAAGACACCACAGCCGGGTTTAAATGCTACCGCAGAGATGTACTGAGTAATATAAGACCTGAACATATAAGGTCAGTGGGCTACGGATTCCAGATCGAGATGAAGTTCACTGCAATGAAACTTGGGTACAATATTGTTGAGATACCCATAATTTTTACTGACAGAAGAGCAGGTACATCAAAGATGTCAGGCGGGATTTTCAGTGAAGCCCTGTGGGGTGTATTGCGTATGAAAGTGCGCAGCTTCTTTAACTCTTACGAGAAGATTTAATAATATATTTGTTTAATAAATCTTTACTGCGATGAACAACCTCCTGATCAAAAACGCATCAGTAGTGAATGAAGGTATTGTTTCACTGCATGATATCCTTATTGAAGACAATGTTATTGCAAAGATCCTTCCTGCCCATCATGGTGTGAAAAGCGGAGGCACCAGGGTCATAGACGCCACAGGACTGTATCTCTTTCCCGGAATAATAGATGATCAGGTTCACTTCAGGGAGCCAGGCCTCACCCATAAAGGAGATATTGCTTCAGAGAGCGCTGCAGCAGCAGCCGGCGGCGTAACCTCTTTCATGGATATGCCTAATACCATCCCTCAGACAATAACTCTGACTGAACTTGAGCATAAAAATGAAATTGCAGCAGCAGCATCATTTATTAACTATGCCTTTTACCTGGGTGCCACCAATGATAACATAGAGGAGCTCCGGAGAGCCGACCCCCGTGAAGTATGCGGAATAAAAGTATTCATGGGCGCTTCCACAGGTAACATGCTTGTTGACAACCCCGTGGCCCTGGCTTCAATTTTTTCAATAAAAAACATACCCATAGCCTGCCACTGCGAGGAAGAATCAATTATTAAGGAGAATTTTCTTGCCTACCAGGAAGAATATGGTGACGATATGAGTCCGGCATTCCACCCTCTTATCAGAAGCCGAAAGGCATGCTTTGCCTCATCATCAAAAGCAATTAACCTGGCTCACAGCCTCGACACAAAGCTCCACATACTTCACCTGTCAACCCTTGAGGAGATGTCTCTCTTCGAAGCCAGAAAGACCCCTGTGGGGAAGCAGATCACAGCTGAGGTTTGCATTCATCATCTCTGGTTCGATGATTCAGCATATGCAACAAAGGGCAACCTTATTAAATGGAACCCTGCAATAAAGAGCGACTCTGACCGTCAGGCACTTCGTGAAGCCCTCAGGAACGGAAGAATTGACATTATTGCCACAGATCACGCCCCTCATACACTGCAGGAAAAAAACAACCCTTATGCCAAAGCACCTTCTGGAGGGCCCATGGTGCAGCATTCGCTGGTTGTAATGATGGAGCTGTATCGCCATGGAGTGATCTCTCTTGAGAATATTGCAGCAAAGATGTGCCACAACCCGGCAATAGTATTTAATATACCCGACAGAGGCTTTATACGTGAAGGATACAAGGCTGATATTGTTCTTGTCAATCCTGACTCTCCGTGGACGGTTGCCAAAGAGAATCTTCTCTACAAATGCGGCTGGTCACCTCTTGAAGGGACCAGATTCAGCAGCAGCATTCACACTACTGTTGTTAACGGTACTATTGTTTATGAAAAAGGACAACTGACAGGTAAGAAGGCTGCAATGAAACTGAAGTTCGATCGCTAACCCCGAAAAAAAAGATGAAAAAGTATATTATTGCCGCTTTAATACTGATGATAGTTGCCTCATGCAGGAATGAAAAGCCAACCGTTGTTAAGCCGGTGGCCAATGAGCAGGCTCCTGCAGGGTCTATTACTGTAGCAAAGGATATAGTAACTGAAGTTATTGTCAGACCTGATTCTCTTGGTGATCCGTGGGAGATGGAAAAAGTTGCCGGATACAATGGCAGTGAGATGGTAAATGACATCTTCAGTTCAATATACCAGGGAAAACTGATTGCAAAAGATTACCATACCGGACAGCCTCTTAAAGCCGGCGACGTTAAAGAATTTGAAAAAGATTTTACAAACAGGTCGAGGATAGGAAAGCTTTCATTCACCGAGGACTGGTACTATAACCCTGCAACATTTTCAGTGACAAAAAAGGTTAAATCGATGGCTTTCGGGTACGAACTGCTTAACAACGAAGGCAAAGTCTTTGGTTACAAGGCAGTGTTTTCAATTGAACCTGCCAAATAGCTTTATTTTCTTCTTACAACAAACCGTGCCGAGGTACGTGTCCTTTGTGATATAAGAATCTCTGCGTCTCTGGTTATAAGGTTCTCTGACCCTGGCTGGTAATGCCGTATAGTAAGCATCTCCACTCCTTCATTATATAATATCTTATACTCTTCACCCAGCTCTCTCTTCACCTTTTCTATTCTTGATCTCTCATCGTCGGCGCACACATCAATGCTCACTGCGCCTGCCTGCACCATGTTAACTTTTACCCCGCACTGTTCAAAATAATGAAAAACACCGGCAAGGTTCTCCCCCATCACAAACGAGAGGTCTTTTGGAAGGATGGAAACGAGTATCTGGTTTTCCTTCTTAATAAAGACAGGCACTCGTTTACCTTCGGCAACAGCTGATGATATTACGGTTCCCTCCTCATCATGATCAATGAAGGAACGAACGTGCATCGGGATGTTCTTGTTGTGAAGCGGTTTGATGGTCTTGGGATGTATCACCTTTGCCCCTGAAAAAGTCATCTCCACAGCCTCGTTATATGAGAGTTGTCTTATAGTCTCGGCGCCTTCAATCCATTTTGGATCGGCATTCATTATCCCTGGCACATCTTTCCAGACAACAACCCTTTCGGCACCCAGAATGTTTCCAAGTATGGCAGCAGTATAGTCAGAGCCCTCCCGTCCGAGGGTAGTTGTTTCACCTTCTGGAGTGCAACCTATAAAACCCTGTGTAACGTAAATATCCCTGTCTGCAAAGTTGAAAACATCACGAATACGCGCTGTTGCCTCCGGCCACATAATATTTGCGTCGCGGTAACGGTCATCGGTAAGCAGGAGTTTGCGTATATCTATCCAGTTGCAGTTGAAATCCTTCTCCTCCAGATAAGCTTCGACTATCATTGTGGACCACACTTCTCCCATTGAGACAATCATGTCATAATCATGATCAAACTCGCCTCTTGCCGAGGTGTTAAGTTTGTCAGACAAGGCGTCAAAACTTGAAACAAGGCGTCTCTTCCCTACACTGTCATCGCTCAGGAGCTCATTTACCACAGAGAAATGGTAAGCCCGTATCTCGGAAAGTTCGGAGCGGTATGATGTATCGCTGGTATACCACGCCTTTAAAAGTTTTTCCAGCGCATTGGTGGTCTTTCCAAAGGCAGAGACAACAATCACAAGGTTTTCTTTTTCTTTGGAGACAATCTCTGAAAGATTCCTGATTCCATCGACATCCTTCACTGAGGCGCCGCCAAACTTATAAACTATCATAATTTTAAAAAGGTTTCTGCAAAAATAAGATTTAGCATTTATTTGGCAACGGGATTTTTTTAAATTAGCCCCGACCAAAACCTCCTGCCATGTCTAGTTATAATATCACCAGCCTGAATGATTTCATCATTAAGAAGCAAAAGGATTTTCCGTTTGCAAAAGGAGAGCTCTCAAGCCTTCTGCACCATATCGGAACAGCAGCAAAAATGGTAAACTCCAAAGTTAACCAGGCGGGCCTGGTAGAGATTCTTGGCCGCTCAGGGAGCATAAATGTTCAGAACGAAGAGCAGCAGATACTTGATAAATATGCCGATGAGGTATTCATTGATGCTTTGCTTGCCAGCGGTGAATGCTGCGGGTTTGCCTCTGAGGAAAATCAGAATGAAGTTGTATTCACCGAGACATTTGCCAAGCAGGGAAACTATGTTGTGTGCATGGATCCGCTGGATGGGTCAGCAAATATTGATTACAATGTATCAATAGGTTCTATATTTTCAATATATCGACGGACCACTCCCCGTGGAAGCGAGGTCTCTATTAACGACTTCCTGCAGGAAGGCAACCGTCAGGTAGCTGCAGGATATATAATCTATGGCTCATCTACTATGCTTGTATACACTACAGGCCATGGAGTAAATGGCTTTACTCTCGACCCTACCATTGGAGAATTCTGTCTTTCGCACCCGAATATTACATCACCGAAATCAGGGAGAATGTACTCAGTCAACGAAGGCAATTACATAAAATTCCCCGAGGGAGTGAAGAAATATATAAAGTACTGCCAGGAAAATGACAAGACAACAAACAGACCATATTCATTAAGGTACATCGGTTCGCTGGTATCTGATATACATCGTAACATGCTTGCGGGAGGTGTTTTTATGTATCCCAGCAGTGAAAATTATCCATCGGGAAAACTAAGACTGGTGTATGAGTGCAATCCAATAGCCTTCATCATTGAGCAATCGGGCGGTATTGCCTCTAACGGTAAGACCCGTATTCTTGACCTGATCCCTTCCGCTCTCCACCAGAGAACATCGTTCTATGCCGGATCATCAGAGATGGTGACCCGACTTGAAGGGATGCTCCATTAAATTATTTGATCCCGTATTGATAATGATTTATTTTGGATACAAGCCTGTCTTTAGTAATTTTGTGCCCTTAGTCTCATTTCATGGGAAGCAAAATCTTAAAAGACATTTACAGGCAACATCCCTCCTTTAAGCAGCTTGAACAACTGCTTGCTTCAGGAACCAATGAACCGGTTAATATAATGGGTCTGACGGGATCATCCAGAGCCATTGTTATGGCAGGAGCCCTGTCAGAGATGCCGACAACACACCTGGTTATTCTGCCTGAGAAGGAAGATGCCGCATATTTCTACAATGATCTTATTTCTATGCTTGGTGAAGACAACATTTTCTTTTTCCCAAGCACTTACAAAAGATCAGTGATGTATGAGCAGACTGAGCCTGCAAACATTGTCTTAAGGACCGAGGTGCTCAATTACCTTGGGTCGGGCCACAGGAAATGCATTATTGTCACCTACCCTGAGTCGCTGATGGAGAAGGTGATAAGTAAAACCAGCCTCAGGAAGAACACCTTCGATGTAAAAAAAGGCAGCAGGCTTTCAATTGAGTTTCTTGAGGAGGTGCTAAGGGAATACAATTTCAAACGAACTGACTTTGTATATGAGCCCGGACAATACTCTGTCCGCGGCAGTATTACCGACCTCTTCTCCTATTCTTCTGATATGCCGTACCGCATTGACTTTTTTGGTGAAGAGGTTGACTCAATAAGAACTTTTAACCCCGATGACCAGCTGTCAGTATCTCTGCTGAATGAGATACAGATCATACCTGATATACACGATATTACCCTTCAGGATATTAATGACACCTTCCTTGATTTCATTGCTCCTTCATCTGTTATATGGTCAGAAAATTTCAATTATATTATTGAGAAGACCGATAATATTTACCTGCAAACAAGAAGCCGTGGCGAGAAGGGTGAGATAACCGACAGGCGTGATATAATCATCACAGGCAAGCGGATGGAAGATCTCTGTTACCGGCACAGGGTGATAGAGTTTGGACGGAGCCATAAAGAAAATGTGGCAACTGTAACCTTCCGTACCGAGCCTCAACCTGCCTTCAACAAGAACTTTGATCTTCTTTCGCGGAAGCTGCTGGCTAACAAAACTGAAGGTTATACCAATTATATAGTGTCTGAGAGCGAAGTGCAGGAACAACGTCTTAAGGACATCTTCAGTGAGCTTAACTCAACGGTTGAGTTTGTGCCGTTGTTACTCAATCTGCACCAGGGATTCACTGATCACGATCTTTTCATTTCATTATATACCGATCATCAAATCTTTGATCGTTATCATAAGTTCAGGATAAGAGGTCAGTTTACCAGGCGCGACTCACTCACCATCAGGGAGCTTACCGATCTTCATCCGGGTGATTATGTGGTGCATATAGATCACGGCATCGGTCGGTTTGGCGGCCTGGAGAAGGTAGAAGTTAATGGCAAGATGCAGGAAGCCATAAAGCTTGTCTTTAAAGACAACGATACTCTTTACGTCGGCATTCATGCTCTGCACCGTATCTCAAAGTACAGGGGCAAGGATACTTCGGAGCCCCGTATTAACAAGCTGGGCACTGGTGCCTGGCAGAAGATGAAGCAGGCAACAAAGAAGAAGGTTAAAGACATTGCCCGCGACCTTATCAAGCTGTATGCCACCAGAAAAGCTGCCGGAGGGTATGCATTTACACCCGATTCTTATCTGCAGAGAGAACTTGAGGCGTCATTTATTTATGAGGATACCCCTGACCAGCTTGCCAGTACGCAGGCAGTCAAGGAAGACATGGAGGCACCGACAGCAATGGACAGGCTTGTCTGCGGCGACGTTGGCTTTGGAAAGACTGAGATTGCCATACGCGCTGCCTTTAAGGCTGCAACAGACGGTAAACAAACCGCCGTGCTTGTGCCAACAACAATACTTGCACTTCAGCATTACAAGACATTCTCATCACGGCTCAGCGACTTCCCGTGCAAAGTCGATTATATCAGCCGTCACCGCAAAGCAGCTGAACAAAAAGAGATATTAAAAAAACTTGAGAGCGGAGAGATAGATATAATTATCGGCACTCATAAACTTACATCAGCTGATATCAAATTCAAGGATCTGGGGTTGCTTATTGTTGATGAGGAACAGCGTTTTGGGGTTGCTGTAAAAGAAAAACTTAAAAAACTCAGGGCCAATGTTGACACACTCACTCTCACTGCCACTCCAATACCGCGTACGCTGCAGTTCTCACTCATGGGGGCACGTGATCTGTCGGTGATAACAACACCTCCTCCAAACAGAATGCCTATAATAACCGAGCTGCACGGATTCAATGAAGATATTATCCGCGAGGGAATAGTTTATGAGCTGAACCGTAACGGTCAGGTATTTTTTATTAATAACCGTATTGAAAATATTCTTGAGGTTCAGGCTACAATAAACCGCATATGCCCGGGTATAAAATCGGCCGTGGTACATGGCCGCATGGAAGGCGCCGCAGTAGAAAACGTTATGTTCGATTTCATCCGTGGCGACTACGATGTGCTCGTTGCAACAACAATAATTGAATCAGGGCTTGACATACCTAACGCCAACACCATATTCATAAATGACGCACACACTTTCGGGCTGTCTGAACTGCATCAGTTGCGTGGTCGTGTGGGCCGGTCAAACAAAAAGGCATTTTGTTATCTGCTGACACCCCCTCTGTCATCTCTTACCTGGGAGTCAAGAAGAAGGCTTAAAGCCATTGAAGAGAACTATGAACTGGGCAGCGGATTCAATATTGCATTGCAGGACCTTGACATTCGTGGTGCCGGTAATCTCCTTGGAGGTGAACAGAGTGGTTTTATTGCTGATGTAGGCTATGAAACCTACCAGAAGATCCTTGATGAGGCTATCAGAGAGTTAAAGGAGGAAGAGTTCAAGGACCTCTTTGCAAATGAAAAGAAAAAAGAGAAGAGAGAGGACAAGGGTCGGACATTTGTGTCTGACTTCTCCGTGGATACCGACATGGAGATTATGTTGCCCGAAGATTATGTATCAAGTATCTCAGAAAGGATCAGATTATATAAGGAACTTAATGACCTTAAGAATAATGACGAGTTACACGCTTACGAATCGAGGCTGGCTGACAGGTTCGGACCCCTGCCATCTCCGGCAATAGCACTGCTTGACCTTGTAAGATTAAAATGGGTTGCGGCTCCCGCAGGAGTGGAAAAGATAATACTCAAAAACAATATCATGGTGGCATGGTTTGTCTCTGACCCGCAGTCGGCTTATTACAGCACCCCTCTCTTTATTTCAGTGATGAACTTTGTCAATCGTAAAAAAGACCGCATTTCTGTCAAACAAACAGATAACAAACTTAGTTTTACAGTAAGAGATATCTCAACCGTTGCAAAGGCTATAAACCTTTTTAAGGAGATGGAAGAGTTTCATCTCCTTCAGCAGGAAAACAAGTAATATCTGAGCTATGAACCTGGTAATTGATATAGGAAATACAAGTGTGAAGGCCGCCATCTTTGACGGGCGAGACCTTGTTATCATGGAACGCATTGCTGACGGCAGCATAGAGACCATAAGAAAATTCTGCGGGGAGGCCCGGATAGATAAGATCATTCTGTCAAGTGTTGCGGTTGATCCTTCAGAAACTGTGACACAGTTGAGAGAGGCAGGCTTTTTTGTTCACCATCTCACCTGGAAATCAAATTTCCCATTCAGGAATGCTTACCAGACACCTGAGACTCTTGGTGTTGATCGTCTTGCAGCTGTTGCAGGAGCTATAAGCCAGTTCGGCAAATCAAACATGCTTATTGTTGATGCAGGCAGCGCTATCACCTATGATCTTGTATCAGATGGTGAGTTTAAAGGAGGCTCCATCTCTCCGGGGATGGAGATGCGCTTCAGGGCCCTTCATACTTTCACAGGCAGATTGCCCCTTTGCACTTACTCGCATAACTTCAGATATCCCGCAACAAATACGGTAGATGCAATAACCGCAGGGGTGGTTATGGGACTGGCGTTTGAATTAAATGAGTATATTCGCAGCGTCAGAAAGGAGTACGGTGATCTGGTAACCATACTTACCGGCGGCGACAGCGGGATGTTCACTGAACTGATAAATGACGAATTTATCACTATCCCGGGTCTTGTTATTGAGGGGCTGAATTACCTGCTTGAATACAACTCATAAGAGTGTTTTTAAAAATGGCATTGATTTTGAAGAAGAAAAGTATAACATCGTTAAATATTCAGTACCGTAGTGTATAAGTCAGCAACATATGGTATTATGGCAGCAGTTCTTATTTGCGGGGCTGCTGCCTTTTCATCATGCCAGAAAAAGGAAGAGGTTAAAGGCACTGTCATAATCCAGGATCTGCCGGCAATGACCTCTGAAAATTTAAGGACCATATATACCGATAACGGTAAGACCCAGCTTATTATGAGCGCGCCTGTGGCAGAACAGTATAATGAATCTCAGTCATCCAGGTATGAGTTTCCGAAAGGAATTTCCGTGGAATTTTTTGACGGAAACCCCACCCCAAAAGGAACCATTTCCTCCCACTGGGCTCACTATTCTGATAATGATAAGATATGGGAACTACGCGACAGCGTAGTGGCAGTCAACAATGAAAAAGGCTCTAAACTGGAGACTGAACTGCTTTACTGGAACCAGGCAAAAGAGTTGATATGGTCTGACAGGTTTGTGAAGTTGACAGAAAAAGATCAGATAATTATCGGGAATGGCTTTGAGTCTGATCAGAAGCTCGATAAAGTAAAGATTAAAAACGTAACTGCTACTATATACGTCAACAATCAATGAGTAAGAGATATCTGATTATAGTTGAGCTTATCTGGGCCGCAATAGGTGTTGCCTGCCTGACTATAGCAATGAGAGAGTTCATTACCGGGGGAAGGCAGGGTTGGATATTTCTTATAATGGCCGTTTTCTCATTCCTTCTGGCCGGGCTTCGTGAATATCAGAGAAAAAAGTCGTAACTTTTCACAATGAACTCATTACTGATAATTGTTCTGGCACTACTTTTCAGCGCCTTTTTTTCTGCCGTTGAGTTCTCCTTTTTTGCATCAAACAAGTTAAGGATTGAACTGGACAGGAAACAGGGACTGATAGGTTCGGGAATAATATCGCTGTTCTCCCGCAACCAGGGTCAGTTTATTGCAACCATGCTTATTGGCAATAATATTGCAATTGTTATCTTCAGTATGATATCGGCCGGGCTTATTGAGAAGGGGCTTGGTACGTTCATTTCATCAGAAGTACTGGTATTCATCATCCAGACAATCGTGACAACCCTTATTATCCTTTTCCTTGCCGATTTTCTTCCTAAATCTCTTGCCAGATTCAGCCCGAACGCATTTCTTAAACTGCTTGCACTTCCCACATTCCTTTTTTACCTGTTATTTTATCCTGTCAGTAAATTTACGCTCTGGCTTGCAAATATTATTATGCGGGTCTCTTTTGGCTTTAACAGGGAAGGTGGCAGGCAGGAAGACAGGGTCTTTACAAGGATAGACCTCGACCACTTCGTAAACGACTTTATAGAGACAGACGAAGAGAAAGAGGAAGACAACAACAATATTAAAATATTTCAGAATGCACTTGACTTTTCACAGGTAAAAGCCAGGGAATGCATGGTACCAAGAACTGAAATCGTGGCGATGAATGTTTCTTCAAGTTATGAAGAGATAAGACAAAAGTTTATTGAGACAAGATTTTCAAAGATCCCGTTATTCAAAGAAACAATAGACAATATTACAGGTTATGTTGAGCTCAAGGACATGCTTAAAGAACATGTTGAGCCGGTAACTAAAATGAGAAAACTGCCTGTAGTGCCAGAGTCAATGACGGCAAACAAGATTTTAAAGCTCTTCAGTGATGAGAAAAAAAGTATAGCCCTTGTGGTTGATGAGTTTGGAGGTACATCAGGCATTGTTACAATTGAGGATATTCTTGAAGAGATTGTTGGTGAGATTGAAGACGAGCATGATACCAGTGACCTTATTGAAAAGAAAATAAGTGAAAAGGAATACATCCTTTCAGGAAGATTTGAAATAGATTACCTGAATGAGAAATATGATTTCAAACTACCTGAAAACGATGATTACAAGACCCTTGCAGGAATGATTCTTTCACAGAGCGGTTCAATACCACATTCACAGGAAAGCATCAGGGTCGGCAGCAATGTCTTTACCATACTTAAAAGCACATCAACGCGTATTGAGTTATTGCGCCTGATGATAGATTAACAAAATGTTTAAACTCCAAGCCTTCCGCCGGTCTTGTCAAACTCCTCAGCTGAGAACTCAAGCTTTTCGTACCACTCCCTGCCAAAGGCCCTGATCAAGGGATCTTTCAGAAATTTGTAAAGTCTTATGTCATTTTTAATACCGTTTGCCACAGCAGAACGGCATATTGGCCATTCTTCATAGTTGACAGCCTTGAAATCTGTATAGTTTTTAACCCTCACCGGGAAAAGATGGCACGATATCGGCTTTCTGAACTTTACCTTTCTGCTGAGCCAGGCGCGTTCAATACCGCAGAACCATACTCCATTTTCATATAGGGTATATGCGCACTCCTCGTTGTTAATGAGGGGGGTCACACTCTCTCCTTCAATATCTGTAACGCTTGTACCCTTTTCCTCTATTGCAGTTATGCCTTCCGGGCGAAGATATTCGCGTAAATCAGGCCATATCTTTTCAAGTATCATGGTTTCCTCTGCCGTCAGGGGTGCTCCTGAATCGCCATAGCGGCAGCAGCAACCGTTACATGAATTAAGGTCACAGGCAAATCTCTCTTCAAGTAACCTGACAGAGACAATAGTATCGTCTATCTGAAGCATCACTGTTATACAAGGGCTTTCCCGGTCATCTCTGCCGGTGCGGCGATTCCCATGATCTTAAGAATTGTCGGGGCAACATCAGCAAGAATACCATTTGACACTTTGTTATAATCTTTTGAGACCATGTAGATTGGCACCGGATTCAGTGAATGGGCTGTATTGGCTGATCCATCGGGGTTAACTGCATAATCTGCATTACCGTGGTCAGCAATAATAATTACAGTGTACCCGTTAGTCTTTGCCGTGCTGACAACTTCACCCACACATTTGTCGACAGCCTTTACTGCAGCCTGTATTGCCTCATATACACCTGTATGCCCTACCATGTCTCCATTTGCAAAGTTCAGGCATATAAAGTCAAACTTTTGCTTTGCCAGTTCAGCAACAATGGCATCCTTAACTTCAAAGGCACTCATCTCCGGTTTCAGATCATAAGTGGCAACCTTAGGTGAAGGAATAAGTATTCGTTCTTCGTTTTCAAACTCCTTCTCCCTTCCTCCTGAAAAGAAGAAGGTGACATGAGCGTATTTTTCAGTCTCAGCAATTCGAAGCTGTTTTTTACCATTCTTTGAAAGTATCTCTCCAAGGGTGTTGGTTACATTGTCTTTGGGGAATAATATGTGAAGTCCCTGGAACTTATCATCATAAGGAGTCATTGTGCAATAGTAGAGAGGCATTTTTTTCATGCCTGCTTCAGGCATATCCTGCTGGGTAAGCACTATTGTGAGTTCTTTTGCCCTGTCGTTCCTGAAGTTGATGAAGACAACCACATCACCGCCTGAAATTGTACCAACAGGTTTACCGTCAGTGCCGGTAACAACGATGGGCTTCATAAATTCATCAGTGACACCTTCGTCATAAGATTCCTGTATTGCTGCCAGTATATCTTTTGTTTCTTTTCCTTTACCCAGTACAAGCAGGTCATAGGCTTCCCTGATCCTCTCCCAGCGTTTATCGCGGTCCATCGCATAATAACGTCCTATGAAAGAAGCGACAGTGCCATTGCTTGTTTTCAGATGATCAAGAAGGTTCTTCATGTAACCTTTCCCGCTCCTTGGGTCAGTATCGCGGCCATCACCAAAGCCATGAATAAATACGTGCTTCAGACCATAATCTTTTGTCATGTCGCACAAAGAATAGAGGTGAGAGTCGAGTGAATGAACGCCGCCGTCAGAGAGAAGCCCCATAAAATGAACACTGACGCCCTTGTCCCTTGCATAAGAGAAAGCATCTATCAACTCCTGATTCTTTTTTATCTCACCTGTCCTGCATGCTTTATTGATTTTTACAAGGTCCTGGTAGACAACCCTCCCTGCCCCGATATTAAGATGGCCCACTTCTGAGTTGCCCATCTGTCCGTCGGGCAGGCCAACATCCTCACCCGAGGTAAGCAGCTGTGCCGAAGGGTATTCTTTTTTAATGGCTGTAATATTTGGTGTAGGAACGGAACTGATCACATCGCTTTTTGAGCCATCGCCTATGCCCCATCCGTCAAGTATCATCAACAGAACTTTATTTTCTTTCATAATTTTAATTTTATTAAGGTCACTAAAGACCGGCGCAAAAATAATTAATTACGTCTTATTAAAAGTCTTAATAACCGTTATAAATAACAATAATTGTTTAAAATAGTTTGTGATTACTGTGACGACTCGATATGATTCACCCTTATTTTGGGCCCGTGGCCCTCACAGGTCTTTTCATACGGAATATCTTCTCCAACGTATGCTTCCCATTCTTCAGGGGTGAGGTTTCTGTTTATATTGGAACAGACCTGACCTGCCATCAGTTCAACCTGCGCAGGTCGTTGAACTATTGTGCCATTGCTGCTTGCAGCCAGAAAAGATAAAGCTGAAGTGGTAAACCCGACAAAAGAAGCAGGTCCAGAATTATCAGTTATTGTAACAGGTGGCTGAACCAGTTTGTCTTCTGACCATAATTTAATTATCCCGTCTGAAGCAACTGATGCCATTTGCCTGGTATCAGGTGAGAAGGCAAAAAGCAAAACAGAACTCTTATGAGCCTCGACAATATCCAATGCACGTGATATATTAAAGTCCCATATCTCTATCAGCCCTGCCTCGTGTCCAAGCAATATGCTGTTATTCCATGGGACAAATCCCAGGGCCGTTATCTTGTCCTCTCCTGTGCCAATCATTCTGGGCTGTGAAGAGAAGTCGGTAGGTACAACAACAGCTTTGCCATCAGTTGACAGTGCTGCCAGCATCTTATTATCAGGTGAAATATCTATCGATTTGATTCTCATATCTGATAGCCGGTATGACTTCTCAACACGTTCTGAAAAATGCCATTCGGAGATCTGTCCTTCATGGGTTGAGGCATAAAGTATTTTACCGTCGTGTGAATAGACAAGTGAATTGAATGCAGCATCGTCTTCGCCATTTAACTCATACGACTTTGCCCCATCTGTCAGCGGGAGCATAATTATGGACGTTTTTCCGGTGCCACATGCCAGCCATGTTCCGTCGGGGCTCACAGCGAGAGAAGAGACCATTCTGTTGCCCGACATTATTGTTTTACCTTTGAGATCCGGTCTGGTGCCATTCCACTGGAATACGTTTCCGTTCTTATCTGATGCAAACATGAACTTACCATCCGGCGACATAGCCATAGATACAAGATTTCTGGTTCCTGTCTCCGTCACTGAATAGTATCTGTTGCCAATCCTTTTATTTATTGCATAGAAAGCGTTATAAATGTCGGCGTCATTAGCATTTCCTCCAAAGCGGTTGTTGAATATATAGCCCTGGTACGCGAGGAGCGACTGTAATTCGGGGTTATCCTGGAAATTGAATGACCTGACTGCAAGTGATTTTCCAACGGATATCATCCTTTTTCTTGATGCTTCTCCTGCTTTTGTCTCGGCCTCTTTCATTGCTTTAACAGCTATACCGGCAGTACGGCCGGCAGTCTGTGCCTCCTGTTGTGCCAGCAGTGCCTTGTTTTTTGCGGCAATAGCATCGGCTTCTATCTCCTGTTTGCTCTTTACAGTTACAGTGAGGCTGTCAGACAGATGCCTGTTTATCTCAATAACCCTGTTTTTCTGTTCCATTGCCAGTGCCTCACCTCTGAGCGCCTGTGCCTTTTCAGAGAGATAGTTACCAACTAGGGTTAAGCTTATCAATGTGGTAATGGCGAACAACAGGCCTGCTCTCCTTGCCCATATTGTCTTTTTCTGCTGTTCGTATATCTTAGTCTCTTCCGACTCAATAAATTCAATCTCTGAGGCTTTAAGGAAGAGCATGGTGCGCTCATAAGCCGGATCAATCTTCTCGGCCCATGTCACAGTCGGCTTAACGGTGTTGCGCCATTTCAGTGCCATTGTCAGTTCCGGTGGTGACCATAGCTGAGCTTTGCCCTCCTGATGCCTGCTGGCCGATTCTGCCAGACGGAGATACATCTTTTGCGATTCCTCTTCATCTTCGACCCACTTCCGAAGAAGATCCCATGAGGTAATAATGCTTTCATGAGTGACATCAATAACAGTGTCGGGTGTTAAAGCAATGCCTACCGGAGGTGTAAGGAATGAATAGCCGGGAGAACGAAAGAGTTCAATGACATATGTGAGGTCATCAATTGAGCATCCGGTCATCTCACAAATCATTGAGAGCTTCTCAGGCTTGCGTTGCCCCTTCTTGTCAGGGCCGCAGTATGTTATGCATCTGAAGAGTCGTTCACAAACATCCTGCTGTTTCTGGCTAAGCGCAGCATAGGCCTGTCCGGCATGATTTGATACAGCGCCTTCGAGTCTTCCGATTGCATCATAATCGGCCAGACCTATAGATCTGGTTGAATCGCCACAATTGATCCACTGATCCCAGAGGCGCATAAGCATATGCTGTATAAGCGGTAACTGACCAGTTTTGTTACCTGCCTCAAGTATTATTGTTTTTACAAGCTTACCGTCAATAGGTGTGTTTGTAAGCTTTAGCGGTTCTTCAATCAGTTCGACATAACCCTCACCTTTTATCTGTGGTATAAGGTAGCTGCCGGTGTTCATCAATGCTATCAGTTCCTCATAACGGGCACACTCTGATATGTAATCGGCCTGCATCGTGATGATGATGTAGAGACCTGTATCTTCCTGCTTTGCTGCTTCTATTATAAGATTTATAAAGTCAGAAGTATTTTCAGCTGAAGCGGACCATGGCTCTTCTCTGTTAAATCTGAAGAGATCTTCAAACTGATCAATCACAAGTACAACCTGTTGTCTGAGGTTCTTTCTTATCCTGCTAACGAGTTCGGCAAGACCGTTTTTATCTGACTGGAGTGCATTCAGGGCTGCCTGCGGGGAGACATAAGCAAAGCCGGCCGCTGCTGACAGCGAAGAGAGTTCGGATGCCAGTGATTCTATAGGGTTGAAGTTAGGTCTTAAAACAAGATATGACCATGATCTTTTACCTTCAGCATTGGAAGAAAGCAGCCTGGGTATCACACCGGAGAATACTAGCGAAGACTTACCTGAACCGGAAGCTCCTATTACTGAGACCAACCTGTTCTGCAAAAGCCTGTTTATAACCTCATCACTGTTGAGATTCCGACCAAAAAACAGGTGCGAATCTCCAGGGCTAAAGGCTCTGAGCCCGGGGAAAGGGTTTGTCAGTGATGTCCAGGCACGTTCATTCATAATCTTCTCCTTTTATTCTCCACATTATCACTCATTGCTTTTTCAATATCCCCAATCATCAGATCAATATACTCCGGATTATGGAAGACAAAGTCTGTTATATCTCCCAGTCCCAGTGAGTAGATACCGCTTCTCCCGGCTCCTATCGGGATAATCCAGGTGATAACACCCGGAAGGTATTGTGAGTCGTTTGACTCTGAAAAGCGAACCTTTTTTGCAAGGTTGAAAAGACGTTCTTCCGGTATCTGTCCAAAACAAAGTGCCAGGAAGCGGGTCTTATCATATACCAGGGCTACATCGTTGATTTTGTTGCTCACTATACCCTTCATGATCTGTACTGTCGGCTGTGGCAGCCGATGTTCCACTTTACTGAACAATACAGGGTTCATCTCCCTGATTGCCCTGATCGCCTCCTCCTGCAGTATCTGCTGAGAACTGAAAAGGTACGAGATAAGAAGATCAGCATCAGCTTCAAGCCTTCCTTCTGATACCTTCCTTAAAGCACAGGCCTTTACCCATGTTCCTGCAATGTTCTGATCAGAATTAAGTATCAGTGATACAATTGATGCATCTGTTGGCTGTTTATACGGGAAGTAAAATTGTAGTTTCTTTAATATTTTTTCAGGATGGTTATCTTCTATCAGAGAGAGTACTGGTCCGCGTATAGGCTCCTCGATAGCTATATTAACTACTTCAGTGGCATATTTCCTGTCTATCCATGATCCGGTTCTGATATGATCTTTAAGAAATTGTGAGGGTTTTTCCCCGACAATAAAAGATAAGAGGTCAAAAGCAAATGAGATGTTAATCATCAGTTGATTATGCAGAGCCGAAGAGAGTCCAAAACATTTTCTTTGCCTTGCAGCGTACTCAAGTGACATTATCCTGGTAACATTGGCAAGAATATCAAGCAGGTCAGTGGTGTACCTTTCTTTTGATTCAATGCCAGGGCTGAAGCTTGCCTTCTTAAGATACTTGACACCTATGCCTTTCATTCTTACCGCTCCATCCCAAATGGAATCGGCGAGCGAGTTTGTCTGATCGGGAGTGCATAACGATGTCAGCAATCTTATTTTCAGCAGGCTCACGCTCTCGTTATCCATTGTGGAGCTGAAACCGCCTGACAGCTCCTTTATTATGGCTGGGCCGAAGAAATTAAGAAGGTAAAAGGCCTCTTTCTCAGTGTCGGGATATGCCAACGCCTTAACTACGTCAGGCAATAATTCCATCATCCGGAACTTGCCTACTGCAGAAAGGCCAATGCATTTCAGCTCAGCACTGGGTTCACGCAGCAGTCTGATAACTTCTGAGGCATGCGGAACTCTTTGACTGATAAGTATTTTACGGGCTGCAGCGGCTTTTTCAGATACACCCTCCTGAACAATCATATCAATATACTTGCCCGGATTGGAGTAGTACTTTTCAATATTGTATATCACTCCTGCTGCTTCATGGCGTACCGACTCGCTGAAGGCTGTTCCGTCTGAAATTATATTAAGTGCCGGAAGCAGGGCCAGATCAAACCGTCGTGCAGCCTGACTGATGACTACCTGGGCAAAAATGTCGTCAGCTTCATACCTGAGGTAATCAGTATTACCATCGATAAAATAAGGGTAATGCTTTTTGAATAACAGCGTTTTGTAAATATGACTCGATCTTCTCTTGTCCTCATTTTCAGTAGCCAGATCATCATCATCGCCTGGAACATAATCTGAAATTCTGGTCTCAATATGTGAATGCAGTCTCTGTACCTCGGCCCTGGCAAAAATTTCAACAAGAATAGCCGAGAAAGGGAGGAGTATGTATGAATATGCCTGCGGAAAATTGTACCTGCCCCGCACATATTTTGATATCAGAACTATAAGAAGAGCAAACGCAGAGATAAATGCAGCCCTGAGCAAATGCTTCTTTGTTGCTCCTGATCCATGGCTGACAGCTCTCATCAGAATGTGATCACCTGAAATGGTAAACACTGCAAATGAAGAAAAATATCCTATTGCCGAAATAGTTACAATAATGAGCAGAGACCAGTCAGAGACTGTAATCCAAGGTCCCCCCTCCATAAAATATATTGTTGCCGGAAGAGAAAATACGAAGAGAGCAAGCGGTGCAATTGAGAGCACCCCGAAGAGACCATAATTTTTAAGGATGAAACTTTTAACTTTAAAGTTAAACCAATACAGAAGCATAAAGAGCATAGCTGTTGCAACAGCACCATAAAGCCACAGGTAATGGAAATAATCATTGCTTCTGTCAATGATATCATAAAGCGTGACAGCAAAAATAGTACAGTTGAGTATGTGAAAGGTGAAGCTAAAATAAAGCGCTCTTAATAATTTATTTCTTGAAGCCTCCTTTCTCATGTCTTAGTCTTTCATAAAGCAGTTCCCACAGAAAATCGTCATTCTTTTCCGCAGGTGTCAAATCAGTTGTTTTTGTCTACAAATGAGCTTATCTCGTCAATTAGTCCGTTTAAATTTACACTTAATCCATTAATAACTATGTGGGCTTTTTCGAACATTTCCTCTCTTTCTTTCAACAATGATGTGATTTTTTCTAACAGCTCAGCTCCTTCGAGGCTTTTTAATAACGGTCTTGTGTCTTTACCCGGTTCAAGGCGTTTCACAAGTGCCTCAGGTGACATCTTAAGATAAACCACCACCCCGCTGCTTTTCATGATTTCCATGTTTCCGTTAAAACAGGGGGTGCCGCCTCCGCATGATACCACCATATCTGTCTCTTTTGCAAGATCATTTATCACCATGGTTTCCATACGCCTGAAGGCCTCTTCCCCAAAGTTAGTGAAGAAGTTTCCCACTGACATTCCCTCTGCCGCCTCAATCATAGCGTCAGTGTCACGGAATGCCCACCCAAGCTTTGCCGCCAGTTTTTTGCCGAGGGTGCTTTTACCGCTACCCATTGCTCCTATGAGGTATATATTCATTCTCCCGTCAGAGTTCCAGTGTCATTTGTGTCGGGTCTTCTCCTGGTGCCTGTGCCGGTGGCAATGGTGGCAGGTCATCTGTCTGCTCAGGTTCGGCAACCGGAGTGATTTCGCTTTTAACCACAGGCTCTATCTCAGTAATGTTAGAAACATTAAAGGTCGACAACCGTTTCCCTTTTGCCCTGAAGCTCTTCACGCCAATAAACTGTGCCACTTCAATTATCTCGTTGCTTCTGCCTTCGTGTTTGCCTCCGAACATAATTTCGAAACGGGGATATTCAAATTCTGTAAGGCTCTTTAATTTAGACCCCTCGTCCTCAGATATAAAGCACTGCAGTTTCTCTGATTCCTCAAAGGCAAAGCGTTTAACATAATAAAAACCCTGCTCCTTGTCCCAGTATACTGCTGAAAACACTCTCTGCGGACTGAATTTCTCAATGAGCAGGAGATCTTCTTCAAAATGAAGTGACAGGTCAGTGCCTGATGTCCTGAAGTATCCACCTTTGGTTACCACCAGCAGTCTGTCATCCGGTCCGAACTCACCCAGGTATTTTCCTCTTGCGTCGGCGTTAAGCCTCAATACTGCCTCATCAAACCACAACTTTCTGCCTCCAAGGGTAGATAGACCTTTCTCCTTCAGGGTTATTTTGTGTACAGCAAATTTTGTGAGTATGTTACCCATTGATGAGCGCCCCTTGATAGCCAGCTCTCCAAAGTCAAATTCAAAGGTGAGTTTTTTCAGCCTGGCTCTTGGTTTGTGAAACACTTTAATCACCTCGGCCTCACCGTTTTGATTGACACTCAGGTACAATACCCTGGAGTCAGGTGTGCCCTTGCCAAGTGAATACTCCTTATCCCTTGTCAGACCGGTTATGGCACATCGCTTTATATAGCATGGCCCGTCTTTCCCATCCTGATAGGCGACGTTGTAAATGGTACGCGTGTCATTCCTCAGAAAAACCCCGACATGTAATATGTCCTTACCCACAAACTGCTTGTCAGCGACTTTTGTTATAAGATATGTGCCGTCTTTGCGGATAACAATAATATCGTCAATATCAGAACAATCGCAAACAAATTCATCTTTACGCAGGCCTGTGCCTACAAAGCCTTCGGCGCGGTCAACGTAAAGTTTTGCGTTGTTGGCCACAACTTTTGTGGCTTCTATGGTCTCAAAATTTCGTATCTCAGTCTTGCGAACAAAATTCTGTCCGTACTTCTTCCTTATCTGTTTGAAATAGTTTATTGCATAGGGGATTATATTGTTGAGATGGTTAGTTACCTCAGCAATTTCACCTTCAATTCCTTTAATATGTTCATCTGCTTTGAAAGAGTCATATTTCGAAATACGCTTGATCTTTATCTCAGTAAGCCTGATGATGTCATCCTGTGTTATCTCCCTGCGGAACATCTTCCTGTAGGGTGCTAATCCGTCATCGATTGCCTTCAAAACTGCATCCCATGTTGTACACTCTTCAATGTCGCGATAGATGCGTTTCTCAATGAATATTTTCTCCAGTGATGAGAAGTGCCATTCTTCCTCCAGTTCAGCAAGCCGTATCTTAAGCTCCTCGGTAAGCAGCTTAACAGTCCGGTCAGTTGAATACCTGAGGATATCGCTTACGCCAAGGAATGCCGGTCTGTCATCGTCTGTGACCACACAGCAGTTTGGGGAGATAGACAACTCACAATCAGTGAAGGCGTAGAGTGCATCAATTGTTTTATCAGGAGAAACACCTGCCTGCAATTGGATGACTATCTCAACATTGGCAGCGGTGTTGTCATCGATCTTCTTAATTTTTATTTTGCCACGGTCATTGGCCTTAATAATTGACTCAATAAGTCCTGATGTGGTTTTGCCAAAGGGTATCTCAGTGATCACCAGGCCCTTCTTATCAACTTTTTCAATCTTTGCCCTTACCTTTACTGCGCTTCCTCTTACACCATCATTGTAACGTGCCACATCAACCATTCCTCCTGTCGGGAAATCAGGGTAAAGTTCAAACGGTTTACCCTGGAGGTAATTAATGGATGCATCAATGATTTCATTAAAGTTATGCGGAAGGATTTTAGATGAAAGACCCACAGCAATACCTTCCACTCCCATTGTAATAAGCAGGGGAAATTTTACAGGTAGCGTCACCGGTTCGCGGTTACGTCCGTCGTACGACGACATCCATTCTGTGGTTTTGTTATTGAAGGTGACCTCAAGGGCAAACCTGGAGAGACGGGCTTCAATATATCGTGGAGCTGCCGCACCGTCGCCTGTTAATATGTTACCCCAGTTTCCCTGGGTATCAACCAGCAGGTCCTTCTGACCAAGTTGTACAAGTGCATCGCCAATTGATGCGTCGCCATGAGGATGGAACTGCATGGTATGACCAATTATGTTTGCCACCTTGTTAAAGCGGCCATCATCCATCCTCTTCATCGAATAAAGAATGCGTCTCTGGACAGGTTTAAGTCCGTCAGATATATGAGGTACTGCACGCTCAAGTATTACATAAGAAGCATAGTCAAGGAACCAGTTCTGGTACATCCCTGACAATGCGGTAACAGAATGCAATACTTCCGGCAGATAGCCGCTTTTTTTCTCGTTTTGAGTCCCGTTACCTTCCTCACCGGGCTCAATGTCTAATATCTCTTCGTCCATCGTCAATTACAAAAACAATCACACTGTTTCATCCTCGGTAATCTCCTCCTCAACTCTCAGGTTTTCAATAATAAAGTCCTGTCTTTCAGGGGTATTTTTGCCCATATAAAACTCAAGAAACTGGTTATACGGGTCTGTCTTTTTCATCAGGACCGGTTCAAGCCTGATATCCTTTCCAATAAAATGAACAAACTCATCGGGAGAAATCTCACCGAGCCCTTTAAAACGTGTTATTTCCGGGTCAGGTCCAAGTTTCTTAATAGCCTCCAGGCGTTCTTCTTCACTATAACAATAGCGTGTCTCTTTCTTATTGCGTACCCTGAACAGTGGGGTCTGCAGAATATATACATGTCCTTTTCTGACCAGGTCAGGGAAGAACTGCAGGAAGAAGGTAAGCATCAGGAGCCTGATATGCATGCCGTCTACGTCAGCATCAGTGGCAATTACCACATAATTGTACCTCAGGTTTTCAATTGATTCTTCAATGTCAAGAGCTGCCTGCAAAAGATTGAATTCCTCATTCTCATATACTATCTTCTTTGTCAGTCCGTAACAATTGAGCGGCTTACCGCGAAGGCTGAAGACAGCCTGTGTCTCAACACTACGCGATTTTGTAATTGATCCGCTTGCCGAGTCACCCTCAGTGATGAATATTGTTGATTCAAGGCGACGTTCATCGTTAGTGTTATAATGAATGCGGCAGTCGCGCAGCTTGCGGTTGTGCAGGCTCACTTTCTTAGCCCTGTCGCGTGCCAGCTTCTGAATGGAACTGATTGCCTTGCGCTCTTTCTCTGCCTCCTGTATCTGCTTTTGAAGGATACGCGCAGTCTCACCATTCTTATGCAAAAAGTCATCGAGATGCTTGCCTATAAAATCTATGATATAGTTACGCACCGAAGGGCCATCGGGGCTCATATCCTTTGAGCCGAGTTTTGTCTTTGTCTGTGACTCAAAAATTGGCTCTTCTATCTTAACTGATATGGCAGCAATGATTGATGACCGGATATCCGAAGCTTCATACTCTTTTTTGTAGAAGCCTCTTATCGTCTTTACCAGTGCCTCGCGGAAAGCAGCCAGATGGGTCCCTCCCTGGGTGGTGTTCTGACCATTTACAAAGCTGTAATAGTCTTCACCATATGCCATCCCGTGAGTGAATGCAATTTCAATGTCTTCACCTTTGAGCTGTATAATAGGGTACAGACCTTCCCTGCTCATGTTATCATTAAGGAGGTCAACAAGCCCGTTACGTGATATTATCCTGTTGCCATTGAAGTTTATTATCAGGCCTGCATTCAGATAAGTGTAGTTCTTCAGCAGATTCTCAACATATTCAGATATATAGTGAAAGTTACCGAACAGGACATCATCGGGTATGAATCTCACGTCGGTGCCGTTCTCCTCTGTTGAAGGTTTCAGCGGTTCATCCCTGACAATATTGCCGGCATGAAACTCAATCTCCTTGGCCTGTCCGTCTCTTACCGACAGTATTGTGAAGGATGCCGACAGTGCATTTACTGCTTTTATACCCACACCATTAAGACCTACCGATTTCTTGAATGCTTTTGAATCGTATTTGGCACCGGTATTCATCTTTGATGCCACATCAAGGACCTTTCCCAGCGGTATGCCCCGGCCATAGTCCCGGACTCTCACCTCACGCCCGTTGATGGATACATCTATCTTCCTTCCAAAGCCCATCATATACTCATCAATGGCGTTATCCATCACCTCTTTCAGCAATACATAAACACCATCATCAACCGAGGAACCATCGCCCAGCTTGCCTATATACATCCCGGGTCTGAGACGTATATGCTCCTTCCACTCAAGGGTCTTGATATTCTCCTCTGAATAATTACCTGACATCACCTATTGGTTTTGCGCAAATATAGAAAAATTGATTGGTGGATTACGGCCGATTTATTAACAACCCATTTGATTTTTCACCCGCGATAAATAATACCTGCTACCCTGAATATTGTGTCGGACCCCGGATTGTAATCTTTTCTGGTATCGAAGGTCCAGTCCCACTCCTCCCGTGAAATTCCCAGGGGCAGATCAACTGCTATGGTAGACTTTCCTTCCGGGCCATTACCTGAATTAACAGGGTGTTCATAAAAATCGGTTATAAGTAACGAATTTCTCTCCCTGAGCATATTGATATGTTGTTGCTGAACCCGTTGTTTAATCACTATTACCTCTTCGTCAGATATCTTTGTTTTTTTCTTCAGATAATCAATAGGTATTGAATCAAGCTGACTTAACAGGTTAAGTGATATAACCAGGTCTGAAGCTTTAGGAGGCTCATAAGGCTTGAAATTGAGAATCTTATCAATATCAACTCTTTGTCTGAAAAAACCTCTTGGCACATTCTCATAAACACCTGAGATCAGTCCTCCGGTCACATCGTCCTGTATAAAACGTACATGGCGGAAGATATTTATCCGTGTCTCTATCTGCCCCGGAAGGAGAGCGTCCACAAGGTTTATACTGCGTTTGTTCATTGCCATCTTCTCAAACGGCAAATCGAGTAACCATCCACTCCCGAGAACGGTTATAGTTGATGGATTGAACAGATCAATGGTTCTGATAATAAGTTCACGTGACTTCTGCAAATGAAAATCCCATGATGGCTCTTCAGCCCGGTAACGCCTCATGATGCCATCCTGATCGTCATAATACCCCATCCTGTGGAGTACAAGTTTCCCAGGGATACTCATGAAAATAAAAATAGCTTTATTTTCTTATATCATCAAGATTGTCAGACATTAATTTCTGTATTCTCTCTGCCAGCACTTCAGGGTCAGCAGTCCCAAACCCGGCAGGAAAAACCGGATCGAGAACCCTGACTCTTACAGCTCTGATATTCCTGAAAATGATACCTTTTTTGGGGAGTAAATCACCCGTGCCGTCAAGAACGACAGGGAGTATTGGTTTCCCCGTTTTAAGAGCGATCTGGAAGGCCCCTGTCTTGAATTTACCTATCTTACCGGTTAGCGAACGAGTGCCCTCAGGGAATATTACTATTGATACCTTTTCATCGAGTGATTCAACACACCTGTCCATCATGTGGGCAACACTGTGTTTGTTGCCTCTCTCCAGACTTATATATTTTGCCATCTTCATTGACCATCCCAGCAACGGAACTTTAAATACCTCCATCTTTGAGACCCATCTTAGTCTGTGCCTGATAATGTTAAAAACAACAATATCGAGTATCGACTGGTGATTTGATATGATTACATATTCCTGTCTGCGGTTTATCTTTTCACGACCTTCAACCGTAACAGTCCATAAGGGGTTGATCTTAATAAGGACAAGTCCCTGGAATACCATCCAGCTGTTATTCATCAGGCGCTTATGATCAACTAACAGTGAGATGAGCCATAACAGCAATGAGACCGGAAAAGCAATAATAATAAAGACAATACTTGAAAACCAAACCCACACTGACCTGATAATATCCATTGCAAAAAAACTTTTTAGTTAAGACTCTGCGAAAATAGCCAAATGGCAAAATAATACTCGTTCACAGCCAGGTTTTGGGATAAAACCGGTTATTGCGGGGTAAGTTACACCCTCTTTTTATCCCCGGCTGCAGTGACAACATTTCTTTCCAATATATTCCTGAAGCCAAAGTAAAGACCGTAGCCTACAATAAGACCCACCAATGCACCGCAAACCACGTCTCCCGGGTAATGGACACCAAGGTATATTCTTGAATATGAGACTACTGTAGCCCATACATAAAGAGACAGCGTGGCCCATTTATTTTTTAAAATTGATACTGTAAGAGCGGCGAAAGCAAATGTATTAGCTGCATGAGAGGAGACGAAGCCATACATGCCGCCATGGTAATTTTTAACAAGGTGAATCATCCCGGCAAGAGACGGGTCCTGGCTTGGTCTCAGGCGGTGAACTGAATTTTTAATCAGTACTGATATCTGGTCAGATAAAAGCAATCCCAGGACTGCAATAAGGACCGGTATCCACACCTTTCCCCTGTACTTTTTCCAGAAAAGCCATATGATGAACAAATAGAGTGGTATCCATTCCACTTTGCCAGTGATAAACCACATTACGCTATCCCAGAAGGGAGAGTGTAATGAGTTAAAATAGAGCAGCAGGTTACGATCAAGTTCAATCATAAATTCATCCGTTTATAGCTCTCCACAACAGGTCTTTCAGTGTTGTTATTCCTTTGCCGTTGATTGATGAAATGAATACAGTTGATATATCCTGCGGGAGAAGCGGACGCATTTCATCGAGCAACTCCTCATCAAGGAGGTCTGATTTGGTGATAGCCAGCACCCTCCTCTTGTCAAGAAGTTCGGGATTATAAAGCTTAAGCTCATTAAGGAGAATAGCGAATTCTTTTTTTATGTCACCTGTATCGGCGGGAATCATGAACAACAGCACTGAGTTACGTTCAATATGGCGAAGAAATCTGTGTCCCAGTCCCTTTCCTTCATGAGCACCTTCAATAATACCAGGTATGTCGGCCATGACAAAAGACTTGTCATCGCGATAGCTTACAATACCGAGATTTGGTACCAGTGTTGTGAACGGATAGTTATCAATCCTTGGTTTTGCAGCACTCACAACAGATAGTAATGTTGACTTGCCGGCGTTAGGAAAGCCTACCAGTCCGACATCGGCAAGTACTTTAAGTTCCAGTATGTACCATCCTTCAATAGATGGCTCACCCGGTTGGGCAAAGCGAGGTGTCTGGAATGTTGACGACTTGAAGTGGTTGTTTCCCTGTCCGCCGCGTCCGCCTTTCACCAGTATCTTTTTCTCGTTGTGGCCCGTAATCTCAAAGATAGTCTCTCCTGTCTCGGAATTTTTTGCCACCGTACCCAGTGGCACGTCAATTATTATGTCTTCGCCGTCGGCGCCTGTTTTCAGTGCGCCTGATCCGGCACCTCCGTGACCGGCAAAGATATGCTTATGAAACTTAAGGTGCAGCAGCGTCCACAGCTGTGAGTCGCCTCTTAGTATGATATCGCCGCCGCGCCCGCCATCGCCGCCGTCAGGACCTCCTTTAGGTGCAAACTTCTCCCTTCGCAGGTGAGTTGAGCCTGCCCCCCCTTTGCCCGAACGACAAAAGATCTTTACATAGTCAACAAAGTTGGTATCAGCCATTATTAAATTATTCTGTCAATATGTGCACATAGTCTGTTGAATATCTCTTCAATAGTACCTACGCCATCAACACTGTAATAGAATCCTTCTTTGCGTCCGAATTCAATCACAGGAGCCGTCTTTGACCTGTAAACCTCAATACGGTTATTTATCACCGCAGGATCAGCATCATCAGCGCGGCCGGAGACAAGAGCACGCTTTTTCATCCTCTCTGTCAGCTCCTCGTCATTAACCTCAAGAACAAGCATCTGATCTATCTTCATATTACGCTCATTGAGCATCTTCTGAAGAGCAACAGCCTGTTCAACAGTTCGCGGGAAGCCGTCAAAGATGAACCCTTTTTTACCTGTGGTGCTGTCAATCTTATTTGCAATCATTGCTATAACAACCTCGTCAGGAACAAGTTCACCTGATGCCATAATCTTTTCCATACGCTTACCCAGTTCAGTGCCTGCAGCAAGCTCGGCCCTTAACATGTCACCTGTTGAGAGGTGAAGGCAGTTATACTTCTCTGCCAGTGTCACTGACTGTGTTCCTTTACCTGACCCGGGAGGGCCAAACATCAAAATATTAACCATTTTCTACTATTTAATTAATGTATATATCGAATCGTGATTCCTTCCAAATCCATCATAATCAAGACCATACCCTACCACAAAATTATTGGGTATTTCAAAACCAACATAATCAAGGGGTATGTCCCTGGTATAGGCTTCCGGTTTAAAGAGCAGGGTGACAATCTTCACCTCTTTTGCTTTACGCAATGTGAGCTCGCCCACGATGCGTTCCAGGGTGTTCCCGGTATCGACTATGTCTTCAATAACAACAATTGTCTTGCCTGTGATATCTTCGTTCCAGCCAATAAGCTCCTTGATCTTGCCGGTGCTTGATGTTCCCTCGTATGATGCGAGCTTAAGAAATGAAATCTGTGCAGGGAAATTAATTCTTTTGAACAGATCGGCAGCAAAGAGAAACACTCCGTTGAGTATTCCAAAGAACACCACATTCTTTTCTTTCAAGTCATGGTTTATCTCATTTGCCAGTTCTGTGATTCTCTCCTGAAGCTTGTCGCTTGGAATAAACATTCTGAACTTTTTGTCAAGTACCTGTATCTCCTGCATCGTGTAAAATTTTGCTGGTGCGAAATTATAAATTTAAAGCTTATTTTTGTCTCAATTGATAAAAAGAGATGATGAAAGCAGTTGTAAGTATAATAATGGGCAGCACTTCCGACCTGAAGGTGATGGAAAAAGCGGCCGCCGTACTTGATGAACTGGGCGTGCCTTTCGAGATGAATGCTCTGTCGGCACACCGCACACCTGAAGCAGTGGAAAAGTTTGCCAGGAATGCGTCAGGCAATGGTATAAAAGTTATTATTGCAGGAGCAGGCATGGCAGCTCACCTGCCGGGAGTGATAGCCGCAATGACGCCAATACCGGTTATAGGGGTCCCTATCAAGGCTTCACTGGAGGGTATGGATGCTCTGCTGGCAATAGTGCAAATGCCTCCCGGAATACCCGTGGCTACAGTGGGCATAGACGGGGCAATGAATGCAGGCATACTGGCAGCCCAGATAATCGCCACAGGAGACCATGACCTTGCATCGCGACTGGTTGAGTATAAAGAAAACCTCAAGAAAAAAATAGAAAAAGCAAATGAAGAATTGAAGGAGGTTAAGTATAAGTACAAAACTAACTGAACCCTGAATCCTCAACCCTGAAATCTGAACTCTGAACGACATGATGAAACGTTCCGCCTATTTCTTAATTTTTGTCGTTTGTGTTCTCACCTGCAGCTGTAAAAAAGAGGATTGTGACAATGACCTGTTTGATTTTAAACTGTGGAAACGGAATATTGATCCTGCTTCTGAACTGGTTATTCTCATCCCTGACATTCAGATGTACACCACCTCAGGGCATAACACACCTTACCTCGACTCATTGCTTGCCAGGCTGGTCAGGATCAATGATAACGGTTATAAGATAAAAGCTGTGCTGCAGACAGGAGACATTACAAATTCACACGAGGAATGGGAATGGAACACGGCTAAGAATCTTTTCTCCAGGCTCAATAATAAAATACCCTATATCATGTGTACCGGCAATCACGATTATACTCCGGGAACACGTGAAACTTATTACAGCAGATACTTTGATTATTCAGCCAACCCCTGTTTTGTCACTTCCTTTGAAAAAAACAATTTCAATAATTCAGTATTCAATATCTCAATATTTGATAAGCCTTTCCAGGTCTTCTCCCTGGAATTTGCACCCGGAGACAAGGTGCTTGCATGGGCAGACAGTATTGCAAAAGCAAATAGTGATAAGACCGGAATGGTTCTGACACATGCCTACCTCTATGAAGATAATGTCAGGTTTGATTTTTCAGAATACGGATTTAGTCAGTTAAACACTCCTTACAGTTACCCTGTGTCTGAAACGGAAAGTATAAACGATGGCGAGCAGATCTGGCAGAAGCTGATATACCCTGATGATGCCTTCAGGTTTGTGTTTTGCGGACATATGGATTATCCTGATTTTGTGGGTAACCTTGTCTCAGAAAATATTAATAATAATAAATGCCTGCAGATGCTGTTTGACACGCAGTCATTTCCTAGGGGCGGAGACGGATTTATCCAGGTGATTGAATTTAAGAATGACCTTAAAACGGTTAAAGTGTCAACCTGCTCGCTTATTAATAATATCTGGCTGACAACATTAAATTGTAAATACTGGTTCAGGTACCGGTAAGATTAAAGTCCAAAGTTCAAAGTCCAAAGTTGAAAGGGTATTTACCTTCCGACTTTGAACTTTAGACTTTGGACTTTAGACTTTGGACTTTAGACTTATTAGTCTCCGCATTTCAGGTTTGTCCTGTGAGCTTTTGATGCATCAGTAAACGGTCCAAACATTGAATTTTTGAAAGTAGCGCAAGCTTCATCCTTCAGACCCTTGCCTTCCTGAGCAACCCCAAGCTGATAATAGAATTTTGCCTTTGCTTCGGGAGTACCTGTCTCAAGAGCAAGGCCTTTCTGTGCATATTCAGCTCCCTTGTCAAAGTTCTTCTGCTTGTTATAAACATCTGAGTAATAATAGAATACATCCTTATCATTGCCATATTTTGCAGCTTTATCCAGCAGTGCAATGGCGTCAGCAAGTTTGTTACCCTGATTAGCTTTTGATCCGGCCTGGCGGAAATACTCCAGAGCTATCTTTGATGCCTTGGCAATCTTCACTGTGTCATTAGTCCCTTTCAGTTTTTCTATATAAAGATCAATGGATGATTCAAAATTTGCATTGTCATTCATTTTTGAATATGCCAGCGCCTTATTGAAGAATGCATTGATGTAGTTCGGGTTGACTGCAAGAATGCTGTCGAATACTGTAAGTGCATTTGCGTAATCATTTTTTGCAAAGAAATCATTAGCCATTGCATTATAACCCAGTATCATCAGCTTTGCAGAGTTCTCCTTTGCAGTCTGGTTGTCATACTTAGCAGCAACAACAGCGGCGGCTCTTGAAAGCCTTAGTATCTCAGCTGCAGGAGCCTTTTCAGTAGCAGCTTTGTTTGCTACCTTAACATACAATGAAGGCAGGATTTTCATTGAATTCTGCTTAATGTCATCAGCCTCCGGGCCTACCTGTCCGGCAATCTCAATAGCTTTTTCAAATGCCTTTATCGCTGTAGGGAAATCAGCATCCTTGGCAGCAACGCCCTCGTTATATGCCTTGATGGCATCATTCCGTACTACCTGGGCGTTCAGGGTTGCAACCATAAAACCAAATACGGCTATGGTCATCACGATATTTCTCATCAATTTCATACTTTTCAGGTTATCTGTTGTATTAAACTTATTTACAATTTTGATGCCGGTAAATATATAAATTATATTCATTTAATAAAATCAGAGTTAAAATCTGGTAATTTTTCTTTTAAAAATATAAAGGACTAATGAAGAATATACACATCCCCCAAAAGAGAACTTACAACTAATCGATGAACCGAAAGGCTCGCCGGTCAGGAAAACATAAAACTCATGAAATGAAAATGGGAATCAGAATGTTAATCTCAGTCCGACATTCCCGTTGTTCAGCAGCCCAAATTTGTAATTAATTGACTGAGGCACAAAAGTGGAATAACCTCCGGTGGCATTATAGTTAGAAACTGATTTTCTTATTTTAATCTTGCCAACGATTGTGCAGGCTATACCGCCATCAACCATCAACTCTCCCAAACCTGCAACCAGCAAACCCAGATAATAATTGCTGTTATAATCAACCGAGGAATTTCCATAAAAATCATTTGATGTATCAATGCCGCTTACCATAAGCACTATTCCGCCGACGGTGACAACGCCACCGCCTACCAGAAGCGCTACTCCTGAGCTTCTTAAGCGTGATCCCCTGCTATATTGAGCCGCTATTTTTGGCGAGACGCTAAAGATGTTCATCACCTCTTCAGGAGTCAGTCTTCTGTTTCCGTCAAAAACTTTGGTGTTGCTTACAACCAGTTTATGCTGATCCTGCAATAACCCTGACGGGCTGGCAGTAAAAACAGGATCTCCCGGAAGAGAACCATAAAGTAAGAATGTCGTACATAAAAAAATGACTGGAGTAAATAGTAATCTTCTCATTTTAGTAATTTTAATTATCAGACAAAATTTTGTATACCTAAATTTAATCCTTTTTACCAAAATACGGATTTTTTACGCAAAACCTTATAGATGGATGTATCTGAGACTTATGAACAGGTAAAAGTCTAAACAACCAATCAAGAATGAAGAATCAGTAAAAGGCCAAATCAGCCTTTTCTATTAATTATTATGCTCCGAAAGACTCTTATCAGGAGAATTGTTATTACAGTTCATTAAAGAAAATAAAAAAGGCAGAGACCACTCCGGATAAGAGTGAAAAAAATCTTAATCCAATGCGCCGGCAACTATATCAGCATCAAAATCAAGGTTGACCAGGAATGACATCGCCTGATTGGTGCTACCTGAGACTGTGACAGTGATCTTCTTGTCGCTCTTGAACTTGTCTTCTGCACTTTTAAGCAGTGCCGCATCAATCAACGGAGTGAATGTGTTGCTTGTTGAGGTAATGTTAGTCTGGGTGCAAATTGTCCCCACCCCTGTAACTGAAAGAGAGATTGTGTTGATTGTCTGCCCCGAAGTAAGTCCTGAAACAGTAACCACAAGCGATTTAAGATCTACTGACTTGATCTTCTGAAGGTATGGTTCAACATCTTCGTTATCTGCAAGTGAAAGATCCTGTGTTACTGAAAAATTATATGCGGCAATTTTAGTATTTAATGCCGCTGCCTTGGTGCCGGTAACAGCCACAGGTATGTCCATCGTCAGGTTAGTTGAGAGGGTGACATCAGCAATGTTCTTAAACCAGTCGCATCCGGAAAGCATGAGAAGTGCTACAATGAGTAGTGAAAATTTAGTTTTCATGGTTTTTGTTTTTAGGTTAATAAGCATCAAATCCAGAATCAGGGCGATTCCCGACATCTTTACGGTCAATACGTTAACCACCCTGATCAATGCAATTCGCTTCTATCAAATTTAGACTAAAAATGTTTCATAAATGGTCATACGGAAATTGTTTTTCAAACAAAACAAAAAAACCGGAGGAAGTCTGACTAAAACTTCCTCCGGGCATAAGGGGTCAAATTATGTTTACAAGTGGACTGTCAATCATTAATTGTCCCGGATGTGTCAGTTAATGTTTTATATGTAAGTGTGAATCCGTTTTTATTAATCACGGCCCCGTTCGTTAAAGTGACAGCGTCAACATCAGAGTTGCCTGTTAATGTCCATGTTCCTCCGGCTACAGATATCGATGTTGATTTTCCTGCATTGGCATTATCGAAAGCTCCTTTCCATATTACACCGGTATTTATTGTTAGTTCTGCCGAGCTGTAGGAGTCGACAACGATATCTCCGGTATATGTCATCTTATCTCCTTTAAGTATCAGTACGCCTGTTGCGCCATTTGTGCTCCAGCGAGTGTTGTAGTCAACGGTCATAAGTATGTTTGACGGAATTGTTGTGGAAACGCTGTCAAGGGTTACCTGGCCCCTGACATTTGTGACAATCTCGATAAGCGAAGTGCCTGACCCGGTTAATATCAGAGATCCTTTCTTTACCGAGATAATTCCGTTTGTACCTGTACCGGCATCACCTGACCCGCTCTGGAGTATCATCAGGCCACGGCTTGAAGAGCCTGCTCCTGAAGTAATAGTACTGTTGTTTATGTTGATATAGTTGTCACCTTCTATAACACCTATCTCTCCTTTTGCTGAGTTACCTGTAATACTGTTAACAGTCAGGGTGCCAGTAGAGTAAAGCACTGCGCAATCAGTACCCGTGCAGGTGTATGATCCACCGGTCACGTTTACAGTCCCTCCACCTCTGTCAAGTGCAATTACAGAGCTATTGCTTCCGGCAGTGTTAATAGCTAGGTTGGTTGCTGTGAGTGTTCCGCCTCCTGTGCAGTGTATACCGCGAGACAGGTTCTGTGAGCAGTTTATTGTGACATCTGAAACTGTCACCGTGCCACCATAGGCAACTATGCCATTTGCACCCTTGGCATCAGTATTTATCGTTCCCCCGCTCATCACCACCGTGCCGGAACTGGTGGAGAGAATGGCAGCATTTATTCCGTAAAAACTGCTATTGTCGGTATTTCCTGTGTCACCTGTCTTGGTTACAGTGCAGTTTGTCATTGTGAATGTCCCTCCCGATACCTTCACCGCATTGACATCAGATGTTGTGGAAGAGTAAGCTTTGCCTGTGGCCGTGTTTGTGCCCGAAGATTGCGAATATGAAGATGAGGAAGTTGCCTCGGTGACAGTCGCAGTACAGGTAGCGGTATAATTGCCATCGGTGGTTGAGACTGTGATTATTGCAGAACCAGCTGCCACAGCAGTGACAGTACCGCTACTAACATTAGCCACCGATTTGGTGTCGCTGCTCCATGTGACAGACTTATTGGTTGCATTGGCAGGCTTTAGCGTCGCAGTAAGTGTTGCTGTGTTGCCAACAGTAAGCGATAATGTCGATTTATCAAGTGACACACCAGTTACAGCCACAGTCTGGTCAGTATTTGTATCTTCCGATACCTTGCTGCACGATACGCTCGCTAATGCCACTATAAAACCCAATAGCAGAACAGTCTTTGCGATTCCCCACCTTCTGAAATTAATTATTCCCATAACTCTGTCGATTTGATAAGTAAATCTGCCTCTATCCGGGATATCAGATGAAACTCATCATTTCAAACCCGGTGCCTGCATTTTTATATTATACAGCTAATTTGAGTGAGCCCCTCAACTACCTGTTATAAAACATCCTGAATTCAGATTTCATCAAAAAACAGTAGGGAATTTTCATATTTTCCTGTATTCCGGACCCTAAACCCGGAACACATAACACAGATAGTTAAATCCTGAAGAGTTTTTTTTTATCTTTAATTTATCAATGAATCGTATTCTATGGATGATATATCTCTGATTTTTAAATCTTTGGAGTTTGCGGCTATAAGACATCGCGGGCAGTTTCGAAAGGGTACTGACAGGGCACCTTACATTAATCATCCTATCCAGGTTGCCGGTCTGCTTGTCAATCGTGCCGCAGAAAAAGATGCTGTACTGATCTCGGCAGCTATTCTTCATGATGTAATTGAAGACACTGTCACCACGGAAGAGGAAAAACATGAGCTGATAAGCTTGATGAGGGATCAGTTTGGAGAGGAGGTTGTAGCTGTTACTCTTGAAGTAACCGACGACAAAAGCCTGGACAAGAGTGAGCGCAAGCGTATGCAGGTAATACATGGACCGTCGCTCTCTGACAGGGCCAAGAAGCTGAAGATAGCTGACAAAATCATGAATCTTCATGACATAAGCGCTCACCCGCCTGAATGGTGGTCCATTGAAAGAATTGTTGAGTACCACGACTGGGCAGAATCAGTTGTGAATGGTATGCGTGGTATAAGTCCCGTGCTGGAAAGCATCTTTGATGAGACACTACGTGACGGCAGGAAGAAGTATGGCCTAAAAGGGGAGAGAGAGGGATAAAGGCTAAAGGTTAAAGTTAAAAGTTAAAAGTTGAAAGTTGAAAGGGAAAAGTTGAAAGGGATAAGATCCGGAAGACGGGAATCAGAAGTATCATCCCGGAAATTGTTTTTTGCAGAATCACAGGCAATTAAATGAGATCAGGCTCTAAAGCAGAAGACTTACTCTTTTCCGCTGTTTTTTTTTGATCCTATCAGCATAAGCAGATAGAGTGAGATAAAAAATGACAGGATTGCAGTTCCAATTACAGCAGTCGTTCTTGGCAGGCTAAGTTCCTTGTGGGAAAGAGTTATAAGGCATGCCACAAATACAACCAACAGCAGCACAGAAACCACACTCAAAGAAATATTCCTAAATGATTTCACCATTATAATTCTATTTAATGACTTCCCTTTGTTCTATGCAAGTTAAAACATTTTTAAATGTAAGCCATTAACAATTATCAATTAACAATATCTGATGGTTTTTACGGCCGTGACAACACCGGAGCCATGGAAAGCCCGGGAATTGTTATCCCCGCTTAATCTTATACACTCAATACCTTTCAAATCAGTGCTTTCTGACTTTTTCCAACTCAATATTCTTAAAGACAGGAACCGGCCCTCTGAAATCAATTGCTTCTCCCCCGTTTGTAAAGAATAGTCCTGGCTTGTATTCCCGCAGGATACTGTTTGCTTTGTTGTACTCAAGTACAAGAGTCTGGTTAGCTTTGATTATGTAAACATTTTCACGGAAGAAGCCAAGAGAAAAGAGCAGTCTGACGTACCATCTGAAATCATAGTTTTTGAATTTCATTGAGTACTTGCCGGTATACCTGTTCCACTCATCTCTGAACAGTGTGTCGTTTGAACAATGAACAGGTTTAAAGGAGTTATATAAATCAGGGTCAGAGTAATATTTCGCGTTAAGATCGTTCATCTCTTTTGTGACCAATGTATCCTTTGCTACCCCGGTGTTCTTAATATATTCATTCAATATTCCAATGGTGAAACGGAATGTGTTTACAGGCTTATTACACATCACCACAGCACCAAGATTATATTCGGGGAAGAATACTAATGTTGCGCTGTAGCCGAAGCCTCCTCCGTTGTGATTAATGTACCATATATCATTTTCCTTATCTATATATGTCCCCAAACCATAATTTCGGGACCTGATAGTGTACATCTCATTAAGGAGTTCAGGTGCAATGAGTTGACCGCCGGAGTGTTTTCCATGATTCATTTGCAACTGAGCATACCTTATAAAGTCTGTCAGGTTTGTATATACAGCCCCAGATCCCATTAAGGGTATTTTGTGATGTTCCGTGCGTGTGGCTCTTATCTCACCTTCAGTCCTGTTCAGATTGTCCACTACCCTGTTATCATCAATGGTAGTGTATTTCATACCCAGCGGACCGAATATTTTTTCATGCAGATAGCTGTCAAATGTTTTACCACTGGTTTTCTCCACAATGTATGCAGCCAGATCCACTCCCAGGTTGGAGTATGAGTAGCCCTCGCCGGCCGGAAATTTTTGCCAGGTATCACTTATGCTTTTGATATGTTGATCAAAAGAGCAGTCTGTAAAATCATAATTATTGCCCAAGGGAGCCTCATGCGTCAGTCCGGCTGTATGTGAAAGCAGCATGCTTAGTGTGATTTTCTCAAGTGGGTTATCATTATAGCAGCTGTTTATCCTGAAGTCAGGCAGATAGGCTGATATAGGTTTATAAAGGTCAAGTAAGCTGTCCTGTATAGCCAACATCACGGCAAGTGCAGTAAAGTTCTTCGAGACAGACTGTATGTTGAACAGAGTTGAGTCATTAACAGGGAACCCATAGGATGATTTTCCGAGGCATTGTTCCCATATAGTGGAGTCATTTGTAAACAGGGCAAAGGCAAGTCCCCTCACATTATTTTGGTTTCTAAAGTCAGCCAGTTCCGACTTCTGTCTGTCTGTAAAAGATTGCGTGGTGGTTTGCTGCCCATTACATCCTGCAAAAAGAAGGACGAGTAATATTGTACAGATGGGTCTCATAAGCGGGTTATTTAAGCCATGATATTTTGCGGTATGTTAATTTAGTAAAATTCCGCCTGAATATATCAGGATAAAGACGCTATTTAGCTCCTCTGGCATTCAACTTCTCCGCCACAAATCTTATCAATCCGGGTTTTTCTTTCCAAGGAGCAGGTATACCGGTATCCCGGCCATGATCAGGGTAAGGCCTATCACTGCCTCGCGGGGTCTGGTAATAAAGGTATTTAGTACCAGCCCTATACAGAATGCTATGTAAAGAGCAGGTATTACAGGGTATCCCCAGACCTTATAAGGTCTTATGGCATCAGGCATCCTGTGCCGGAGGATAAACACCCCGAGAGATGTGGCACCATAAAAGATAAACACGGCAAAAATAACCATATCTGTAAGCTGATCGAATGTGCCGGACAGCACCAGCACTGAGGCCCATATCCCCTGCCATAGCAGCGAGTTACCAGGTACATTCGCCTTGTTTAATTTTCCTACAGCCGGAAGAAACAGTCGCTCACGCGACATGGCATAATACGGACGTGCACCAGTGAGTATACTGGCATTTGTGCACCCGAGGGTGGTGACAAGTATCAGCACCGATATGAAAAGGACACCGCCTCTGCCCCAGAATGTTCTGACAGCCTCCACTGCTGCTATCTGATTACCGGCATCATGTATCTTAATAAGATCCGGGATTGAAAGCAAAGAGAGATATGTAAAATTCACAGCCAGATAAACAATTATCACCATGAAGACACCTATCACTATTCCTTTGGGGATGTTTGTCTTCGGATTTTTCACTTCCCCTCCTATATATCCGACAGAGACCCACCCCTGGTAAGCCCAGAATGCAGCAAGCATGGCCGTAAAAAACGATGAAAGTGTCACAGTACTGCCTGTTGTTTCTTTCAATGCGAGGCGCTCAGCCGGATGGGCCGCACCGCTGAAAAGGCCTAAGAGCACAATAACCAACAGGCCTGTACCTACCATAAATACTATCGCCCTGCTGACCCATGCGCCGCTTTTTAATCCGGAAATGTTAAGTGCTGTAAGGGTAAGAATAAGCAAAATAGCCGTCAGCTTAATGCTAAAACCGCGGAAAGGGAAGAATACCCCCCAAATAGATATGTCCTGCATTGATGTCAGTACATCAGGAAGGGGTACAATGCTGTTAAGTGATTGTGCAAAGACATATGCCAGCGATGCAATGGTAGCTGTCTGAATAACAATAAACAAAGACCAACCGTAAATAAATCCAAAAAACCGGTTGTATATTTTCTTAAGATAGACAAAATCACCGCCGGTATCTGCCAGCATCCCTGCCACCTCGGCATTGCAAAGAGCCCCGAAAAGAGTGACTATACCGCCAGCCAGCCAGGCGAGGAGTATCCACACTGACGAGTGAAGCTCGGCAGACATGGGGGCAATTTTCTTATATACACCTGATCCAATGATGTTTCCAATGACAAAAATTATCACATACCCCATCCCAAGGGTGCTGATCAGTTTTCTTTGGTTATTCATACAAGAAAAAAGAGTTATACTCTATAAGTTGGCTGTTTTACCATCCTTCAACCTGATCAGAATGACCCCGTCATACTTTTTACGGGTGTACTTTTTTATACCACTTTTGCTTTTTATCACATCTATTGAATCAATATCCATGGGGTCAATCTTCCTCATCTCATCCATTGTTATCTTTTTGTTGCCGACGAATACCAGAACGTTATCTGCAGCGTCTTTTCTGACACCTTTCTCATGCGCCCCGTTGGTCGTGACAAGAATGACTCCTCTTTTGCCCTTCTCACCATAGACCCTGGTGGCAATATCCTTGTCCTTTTCAAGGCAATAGATCTGGTAAATGTCTCTCTTTGTCAGGCTGCTTCCTTTTAAGTCGAGCTGATCAACCGTAAATTCAAAGCCATCAATGACAAGCAAAGGATTTTCTGTTGTCTTACCTTCCTTCACCTGGTTTGCGACATACTCAGCCAGGTAACTTTTTGCCGGTGAACCGGTAGTGGTACTAAGCTTTTTTGCAGCACATGATGTAAGCACAGCTATAAAAAGCAACATTGAAATGAATCTGATCTTCATATTACAAGGTTCAAATTGTACGACAATTTACTACTTAATTGTATTTATACTTCTTTCCCTTGCTGAATTTCTTTCCGTCCTTCATAGTGATAACTACTACTCCATCATAGTCACGGTTTGTATACTTCATTATGCCTTCTTTATCCCTTATTACATTTATCGATTCTATGTCGGCAGGATCAATAGTATTTACTTCATCGAGGCTCAGTTTTTTCCTTCCAACAACAAACAGGACATTATAATCGTGATCTGGGCTGCGCATTTTGTCGTGAGTCTTAGTGGTTGTGATAAGAACAACACCGTCCCTACCCTTCTCACCATATATACTTACAGCCACCTTATTACCCTTTTCAAGGCACGTTATTTCATAAATATTTTTTCTTGTCAGATTAAGGCCTGATTGCTTTAACAGTTCATAGGTATAAACCGCACCATCGACCACTATCAGAGGGTCAGAAGTTATTTTGTCTTCAGCCTTCAGTCCCAGGAGATAATAAAAGAGGTAATCTTCCGGGGCGGGGATGGTTGTGTTTTGTCCATTTATGAGGGCTGCTGACACAGTCAGCATCATTATAAAAAGCACTCCTTTGATGATCTTCATAATGGTATAGAATATTTTCAGACAGTTTTGAATTTCAAATTTAATATACCGTCATCAATATATAATATCCCGCGTCAGAAAAAACTATTTCTGTATCAATGCTGTTGAGCACCACAGCACCGGTGCCTGTCCATGCAGGTCGCCCGTGTTTCGCCGGCGGTTCATATAATAACTCCGGTCATTTTGGGCACCTGTTCCCTCGCATACATTCATGATGTTGTCATCAGGGTTGATATATGTCACAAGTGACAGCCATGCCTTACGTGCTGCAGGGCCATACGCCTTTTTGTCGAGCCATCCGTTCTTCACACCTGTGATGAAGGCATAGGTGAACATTGCCGTTGACGAGGTCTCCTTCCAGAAGCCGGGATCGTCAATGACCTGCCTCCACATGCCATCATCGGCCTGGTACTTAAGCAGTGTCTCCATCATCTTTCTGTAACCGGTCATAATAGCCGGCCTGTCGGGATGGTCTTCAGGCATTGCTTTAAGTATCTCTGCCATACCGGCAGCCATCCATCCGTTTCCCCGTCCCCAGCAGAAGTGTGATGTGGCGGAGTGATAGAACAATCCGTTGGCAAGCTGAATAGTATCAAGATATAGTCTCATCTCCCTGGCAGCCCTGTCAATATAGACGCGGTCACCGGTTGCTTTGTATGCCTGTGTCTGTACGGCGGTGATCATGAACATGTCGTCTATCCACAATCGTGTCTGCCAGGCATAGCCCCTGCCGGCCCAGGCTTTCTGCTCAGTATCGGCGCTGTCGGGCAGCTGCCACTGCCTGTCGGCATATAACAGTCCGAGGTCAAGGTATCTCTTTTCCTTTGTCTTCATATATATCTCAAGCGGCACGGCGCCAAAGACGCAGTTATCGACATGATTGGCCCTGGGCAATAATATACTGTCAGCGCCAAAGAGCAGGTCAAAGCGGTCTTTGAGCCGCATAAAGAGCGTGTCATTTCCGGTTGCTTCTGCAAATCTGAGGGCTCCCAGCCAGGTGCAAACATCGGGGTAGGTTATCTGCGTTGGACTGACATCTGATTTTATGTTCCCGTACTGTGTGTTTGGCGTCTCCAGATACCTCGCGGCAAGCCGCATGCCTATCTCCTCAGGTGAGGCTCCGGAAGGCCATTTCGAAAGATCGTAGTTACCTGGTCTGTTTGAACATGATGATCCCAGTAACAATAATGTGAATAACAATGAAGGTAGTCTTTTCACGGAGTAAGAATTTTCAATACAAGATATGAAAAAGACAAAGGGGAAAAGACAAAAGATAAAAGGAAAAAGACAAATGACAATGAAACAAGAACCAGAAGTCCATAGCACAGCGTGAATGCCTAAATCTCATCCGGCAGCTTCATATCTTCACGCAACTCTTTTTCCCCAACTGATTTGGTATTCACCCATTTAAAATAATAGCGTCTCTCTTTGACAACATCGTAAAACCGGCTTGATTGTTTAATCAGATAATCAACATAGGTTTCATAATCTGAAACCGTGCTGTTGATGAAATCAAAATATCCAACATCATGAAAAGCCAGGTCGTTAACTGAAATATTATTGAATTGTGACCTCACATCGTCAGGGAATTCAGGCAAAAGCAACGAATTAACTGCCATTGGTTTTTTATAGTAATCCCATTGAACATAAAGTCCTGCTGATTGAAAATATCCGCAAAAATCCATCACATCGTATTTTGAATAATCAGCAATAGTTGATGTGGTTGTTTTAAACTGAGATGAGTTTTCAATTGTAATATCCGGGAATGTTTCGAAGAAAGTAGTTGGCATGGAACCTAACTTGTTATAAAAACTCTGGGTGTTATCTGTGTTGTAAAAAGAATAAAAGTAATAATTGGTGTTAACCCCGTTTGGATAGTAGAGTTTGAAGGTACCAGGGTAACCTGATGCAAAAGAATAGCCATGGAATCTTTTAAACTCGGTATAGTAATCTGTGTTAAATCCGGCCAGAGTATATGTAAAGTAATTATTGGCAGGAAGAGCGACATTTGAATAGTCTGTCATTGTGCTAAAATCGGCCATGGAATAAGTACTGTTTGAGGCAACAGTAACACCGTTGGCGATCTTATATCTTGGGGCCGATCCATCAGACGGAAGATAATGAATAAACAGGTTATCACTGTAATTTGTTAAAGGAACTGACAAGGTTGTAGTCGTCGGGGTGATTGCAGTGCTCCACCACCATGATGAGGCCACTCCCCAGCTAAGAAAATCTGACAAATCGGAGACAGTCACGGTTGCGCTTCCTCCCTGGTAGTTACCGTTCGGGTTATTAAGATAGATTGCATCCATACTGACATCAGTATAGGTTTCGACGTACAATCTGCCCAACGACTGATTCAATTTAATAATGCTAAGATCAGCTACATCAGGAACATTATCGGTAAATGCATAAGTGTCTCCAGGGTAGAACTCCTGGGTAACGAGTGGCGTTCCATTCTTTGAAAGCACCAGCCAGTTTCTATACCCATTAAACCCGTAATTATAAGACACATCGAGCAAAAGTGAATTAGCAGGTGTTTTAAATGACTGAACTGCTGAATAAAAGACATTATTGTCAACTTTCACAAAACCCTTTATCTTATAAGTTGTGGATCTGCTAAGGTCATTCATGAGATAAAATCCATAAACATAAGACTCGGTAAGGGTGTCAGGGTTCACAGCAATTTCATAACGATTATCCTGGTATGTAGGTTCGGCATCTGCTGCATAACAAATACCATAGCTGAAATCACCCAGCTTGTCGATCTCATCAGCCCCGAAAATTACAAAAGCCTGGGTTGCCAGTACCCCATCAACAAGAACTTCAATGTTTGAGCTGTCATATTTCGGCCCTTCGTCTTTGACACACGATGAGAATCCCAGTGTCAGACATAAAAAAATGTGGAATACTGTTCTTGTTTTCATAATCACCTCCTTTTAATTCAAGACGTTGAGAAATAAGAACTTTCCACACTTACCGACATGCAAAGATATGCCACCGCAGAAGCGATGTCAATAAAAGTTAATGGAATAAAAATATGAAGTCAGGACGGGTCACACACTAGTATGTCTGAGCACACCGGCAAAACACTATTTTATCAGTCCGTCAAGCCAGTGCATAATATTCAATAGCAGCCTGTAATTTTCTTTTGCCACCGGTGAGTTCATGCCCGCAGGCATCTTCTGCGGGCCTGCAAGCTGTGCGGTGAACATGGCTGCCTCGCCACACACCACCACCTTTCCTTTGCCATATGTTCTGAAGGCAGCCTGTGACCATCCTTTTATTTTAGTGTATTTTGTTGTTGCGTCAAAGACCCATGCTGTGTCAGACAGCATCAGCTGATAGTTGTCTCCGAACTGAAGGATGGAGCCTGCTCCGTCAGGCACCGGGAAAGCCTGTCCGGTGAATGTTGCAATGGTATCGACCTTCTCGCCAGAGCCCCGTCCACTGGTGATTATGTTGTCTGAAAGGGTCCCGTCAGCACGACAAAACAAAGAGGGGCCGGGAAGTGAGGTGTCAAGGGCAAAGCCGTCAGTGAAGCTGAAGCCAAAGGCTGCCGCCAAGTCTTTGGCCGCGCCACCCATTGGCATATGATCTGCAATCAGAAAGAGAGAGCCGCCTTTGTTAGCCCATTCCTGAACAGCCGCCACCTCATCAGCAGTGAAGGCAGAAAAGACGGGCTTGTACCAGCGCTGCACATTTACTTCATTAAGCGCATTGGCAATGACGAGTATCCTGCATCCCTTAAGTGATGCTTCGGTAAAGGTACCGCTACATGGTTGCACCCTGTAACCATCCCTCTGAACGAGCGTGGCAAAAGGCTTATACCTTCCGCTCATGGTGTGAAAGTTATTATGACCCTCGTCAATATACACCACCGGTCCTTTACCTGCAGCATAGGCCGGGTTCTTTATGTCAGGGCAATAGGATGTATCAGCAATCTGCTGTCCGGATAATGCCAATGATGCATAAAAGATCATCAGCGTCAAGATTAATAGGTTCTTTTTCATGGCACAAAATTTATTTTTCCGGTAATCAAGTTAAGAAAAAGCCAGGAAAATGAAATGAAAAGATAAAAGTAGAATCGCGCAATTTGCGCGATTCCCCATTGTTTTACCGCATCGCGGTTATGGCTTTGTAGATATGAATACCCGATTACCAAATTTTACAGCGCAGCGGTCAGCATATCGTTTTATAATAATGGAGCCATTAGTGTCATTCAGAAAAAATAATGATATTTAAATCAGCAAACAGATAAAAATGAAAAGCAGGTCTCTTCTCACAGCGTTTTCCATTATTGCCATCATTGGTTATGGCTGCAGCAAATCTTTGGATAAAAGCGTCACATCGCCTGACGGCAGGCTTAATGTCAGGGTTATGGTTAACAGTAACAGCCAGCCGGAATACTCGGTGATGCTCAACAACAAAACGGTTATTGAGCCTTCGGCGCTGGGGCTTGTCCTCAGCAGTGGTGATCTGAGCAGCAATATGCGTCTGGCAGAGGTAAGCAGCATCACGCCTGTTGATGAGAAGTATACGATGATATATGGCAAACAGCGCAATTATAATTACAAGGCCAATGAGAGGAGATATGACTTTGTCAGTTCAAATAATGACACTCTTGAAGTCATCTTCAGGGTGTCTGATGACGGTGTGGCATACCGTTACCTCCTGCCCGGCAAAGAAGCGGGCAAACAGATTGTTCTGGATGAGCGAAGCAGCTTTTCTCTTGATGCCCATGCCAGGGCATGGCTTCAACCCATAGCAGAGGCCAGAACCGGCTGGTGCCAGGCAAACCCGTCATATGAAGAACATTATTTACAGGATATTCCAGCGGGTGCTCTCTGCCCCTCCAAAGGAGGCTGGGCCTTCCCGGCTCTCTTCAGAAACGACTCCACATGGATAGCAATCTCAGAGACATCTGTGAATCGTAACTACTGTGGCAGCAGATTAACAGAGATACCTGGTACGCCAAATTATAAAATTCGTTTCCCAATGAAAGGTGAATCTATCGACACCACACAAAGCATACTGCCGGAGATAACACTTCCATGGTTATCGCCATGGCGTATCATGGTAATAAGTGACAGCCTGAAGACAATCACCGGGTCGACACTGGGGACAGACCTGGCTGAGCCATCAACGTTGACTGATATTTCATGGATCAAACCCGGACATGCATCATGGAGCTGGGCGATGCTTAAGGACGAGTCAATAAAATACGACATACAAAAGGAGTTTATTGATTATGCTTCTGAAATGAAATGGGAGTATTGCCTCATAGACGTAAACTGGAACTATACAATTGGATATGACAGGATAAAAGAGCTGGCAGATTATGCAAAGACAAAAAATGTTGGACTGATACTGTGGTATAACTCCTCGGGAGCATGGAACTCGACAACCTACGAGCCAAAAAGTATGCTCCTTACCCATGAGCAACGTGTGGCAGAGTTTAAAAGGATAAGTGAAATGGGCATAAAGGGAATAAAGGTTGATTTCTTTGCCGGTGACGGCCAGTCGGTTATGAATTATTATATCGATATTTTTGAAGATGCTGCAAAATATCACCTTCTGGTAAACTGTCACGGTGCAACACTGCCACGCGGATGGGAGCGTACATATCCCAACGTGTTGACCATGGAAGCAATTAAAGGGTTCGAGTTCACCACCTTTGGACAGGCTGATGCCGATGCTGTCTGCAATCATGCATGCATGCTGCCTTTTACACGCAACCTGTTCGACCCTATGGATTTCACTCCTGTCTGCTTTTCAGAGATTCCCGGCATAAACAGGGTCTCCACCAATGGTTTCGAGCTGGCTCTCTCAGTAATGTTCCTTTCAGGCATACAGCATTATGCAGAGACAGGAGATGACATGGCAAGACAACCTGATTATGTTGTCGGTTTTTTAAAAACACTGCCGACAACCTGGGAGAGATCGGTATTCATAGAAGGCTTCCCCGGGAAATATGTAGTTCTTGCCCGTAAATCAGGAAAGAAATGGTACCTGGCGGGTATAAACGGTGAAAACGCACCACATCATCTCAGACTCAATCTCTCAGAGCTGGGAAATGTCAGTTGCGTTGTGATGATCAGCGACGGCGAGACAAACCGCTCATTCAGCAAAACGGAGTTCCCGGGTATGAATCCATCTTCGCTCGAATATGAAATGAAACCCAACGGGGGATTTGTTGTGGTAATGGAAGCTAGATAAGACAAAAGACAAAAGGAAAAAGATAAAAGTATAATCGTGCTATAAGCTCAATTCATTGTGGCTCCGTGCCCTCTGTGTTCTCTGTGGTGTGACAATCAGAGCAGATAGCATAGAGCGTAGAGCGTAAAGCGTAGAGCGTAAAGCGTAGAGCGTAAAGCGTAAAGCGTAAAGCGTAAAGCGTAGAGCGTAAAGCGTAGAGCAACCCTGGAACCTTTGAACCCTGCAGTTCTAAACGATTTATTAAATTTGTTTAATAAAGATTTTTCGTCATGGAAGGGAAAAAGCCTGCACTGAAGGTGCTAATGATTGATGCCTCGAACGGGTATTACAAGATAGTCAGGTATAACGTTGGGGATTTTTTCGGTCCCGTTGACCTTGGTATTCATCTGGCACATAAGTATAACAGTCTTAACATCGGGACGGGGTTGCTTGCCGGGTCTATCTTCCCCGGCTCAAACCGGATGATATTCAGTGGTATATCACCATCGTGGCATGGATTCTTTATCTCCTCGATGGGAGGCGCCGGGCTGGTATTCGATAACCTGGGGATTAACCTGCTGGCTATTATTGGCAAGACTCCTTCAAACTCAATATTGTACCTAAACCGTATCCATGGTGAGGAGATTGAGGTAGAACTGGTTCCGGTAAAGCCGACAGCTATATGGAAGGAAGGACGCGGCGGGGTATACTCATTGATGCAACACACCTATGACACACTTGGCAACAGATATGTTAATGATCCGCGCATACTAACGGTTGGTCCGGCTTCAGTTTACACCGACTCAGGAGCCATTGCCTCAGCACCCATAAGCAAGGGAGAGCTTACGTATGTTGACACATGGGCTGGCAGAGGTGGCTTTGGCTCAAAACTGGTCCAGCAGCATGGCATTGTATCTGTCATATACGGAGGCACTTACCTGGCAGACGACTTCCGTGACAGATCAGTTGCCGACAGCTGGTTTGAAGACCGCTACCAGAAACGATTGGCAGCAAAAGATATTGAGGCAACAACAAAATACCGCTTCGACCCCAAGTTTGAAACCGGCGGCACCTTTGGAGTAAACTATGCCACAATAAAAGGTGATATAATGGCCTTCAACTACAGAACCATTTACATGACCGAAGAAGAAAGGCTGAAAATACATAACGACTTTGTAGTAAATCACTACCTGAAACAGTTTAATGAGGAGACCATTGTCAAAAAGCAACAGAAGACATGCGGTGAACCCTGCGGTGCTGTTTGTAAAAAGATGCGCGGTGAATTCAAGAAAGACTATGAACCGTACCAGACAATGGGCCCGCTATGCGGCATATTCGACCAGCGAGCCGCAGAGAAGCTGAACCATCAGGCTGATATGCTTGGCTTTGACGCCATATCAATAGGTGGTGTACTATCTTGGCTAATGGACTGCATGGCCGACAATTTAATAACTCCTGAGGAGCTTGGCATCTCAGAAAAGCCGGTTTTCTCTCCCGATGGCTTCAGGGTTGTTGAGGACTCAATGCATAATGCCGATATCGGGATAGCGCTCCTCAACCAGATGGTAATACCCAATGGGAAAATAGATATGAGGGAAGGTGCCCGCAAAATGGCACGTCACATGGCACGCAGCAAGGGAAAGGAGATACTTGACAGGTTTGTATATGTAGCCTTCGCCCGCTCGGGATGGATAGTCCCCAATCAATACTGGGCTCCGGGAGTACTCTCGCCCATGGCAATAATGGGTAAGTATTATATGTATTACGGCCGCGACTTCAAACCACCACGCCAGCTGGGAAGAGAAAACGCATCAAGGCTTGTTAAGGAGCTTATCATGGATAACCTTGGCATGTGCCGCTTCCACCGTGTTTGGGCAGAAGATATACTTCCGGATGTTATAGGTTCACTGTACGGACTAAAGGATGAGTTTCTGCGCTCACTGATGCTCACGGCCAGCCGTATTAACAGCCGTAACTCATCAATATTCTGGGAAAGTGAACGTAATATCGACTTTGTGTACACATTCCTGCAAAAGAAAAAGGAAATTGAGGGAGTAAATGACCCGGAGCTGGACAAATGGCTGGAAGCTTTTGCAAAAGACAAACATAATGCTGCACTTGACTTCTGGTACGAGTTGCACAAAGGAATTCATGAGTCACTGCTGGAGTTTAAGTAGGCCGAAAGCAGTAAACCGGGCAGAAATTTAAATAAGGTATCAGTTACTGTATGGTTGTCAGGATTGCATAAAAAACAGAAACGCGCCACGATACTACATACTGATATCAATCCCTACAGAGAATGTTCTGCAACGGGGATATGTATATCCGTCTATTCCGTTATATACCTCGGGGGCCTGTCCCTTGTACTTCGTAATCACAAAAGCATTTCTGACAGTTGCCTCAATCCGTACCTTTACCCTGGCGCTCCTCAGGTCATTAAAACTGTAGCCTAAGCTGATATAGTCCATCCTTAAGAATGATGCATTCTGCAGGTAATAGTCGGAGAAATACTGTGGTAAATTAAAGCCGGTGGCGTTTGCCGATGACGGAAGATTTCTGAGGAATCCTGCTGAGTTGTATAGATAATTATAACCGGCGTTTGAATTCACGTTATTATAAACATAATTCCCCAGGCTCAGCCTCCCGGAGAATGAGAAATCCCAGTCTTTATATTCAGTATAGGAATGGAAGCCAAGGAGCCAGTCAGGATAGCTCTTTTTAATTTGCCTCCTGTCGGCTGATGTAACTGAACCACTTTCGTTTATATCAACATAAACGCCTTCCAAGGGTTTACCTGAGGAGTTATAAATCTGTTGGAAAAGATAGAAAGATCCGGCAGGATATCCGGCGGTCAATATCTGAACATTATTACCTATACCCCCAGCAATGCTTCCATACTGAGAGCCCGGATAGTTTACTGTACGTTCAGGAAACAACATTTTGTTTTTGTTGAAACAGCCATTGAGTCCAATGGTCCAGAACAGATTATGTCCTGATGCAATAGTGGCATCAGTCCTGAAATCAAACCCTTTATTTACGGCTTTACCGTTATTGAGAAGCACAAAATTGTTAAGATTTGTTCCGGTGGGAACCGGATAGGCATAAAGTATATTGTCACTTATGCATTTATAGAAGTTGAATGATCCGCTTATTCTATTATTAATAAGACTATAATCAATACCTATATTCAGGGAAGAGACTTTTTCGTGAATCGCGTCATCAGGCTCATGCGACGGCTGAAATGCACCTGAACTTCCGTAACCTATCCGGAGCTTAAGGTCCGATAGAGCAGTGAATGTTTCCATAAACTGCTCCTTATTTATATCCCACTTCAATGATGCGGAAGGAAAATAAGAGTTCTTAAAAGTCTCTGAATATTTTGAGTTTCCGTCACGACGAAGAGTAAATGTCAACTCATAACGGTCAAGCATTGAGTATTTCAGTCTGCCGAAAAATGAAGCCTGATTAACTTCACCATCACTTTCCGAATGACTGATAACAGCAACAGGAGTGTGAAGGTTCGTCGCGTGGAGTTTGTATGAATATGATTCTTTATTAGAAAAGTAGCCAAGAATGAGATCCAGTTTACCTGAAACAGGCTCAAACTCCTTTGAATAATCTGTATAAAGAGTTATTTCAGTATTATTGTTAGTATATTTTTCTCTCCTCGAATACCCGCCACCATAGAGATATGTCCATGACCCGGCGGGATCCATTGCTGTAGTGTCGTTCAGGCGAAAATTATCCTTTCCGTAAATCCCAACTATTCTCAGGTCTGGCAAAAAATGCAGCTTGTAGTCTACCTTTAAATTTCCAATAAACCTGCTTTTTGTCTGCCTGTCGTTTGTAAGGTTAAGCAATGCAACAGGATTGGTCGGAGCCATAGAAACCGGAGTGCCAATGAAGTCTGTGTATGTAAAATACCCTCCATATTCACTGTTTTTATCATAAACAGGTTGTGTCGGATCGAAGAAGACAGAGTTAATTATTGCCTGGTCATTTGCAATACGGTTATTATTGAATATCCCTTTCAGGTTTATGCTCAGTTTAAGGTAATCTTTGAAAAATGAAGGATTTGCAGAAAGATAAGTTGTGGTGCGGTTATATGATGATGTCTTCATTATGCCATCCAAATCAGTCTCCCCTATTGAAACCCAAATTGGAATTTTTTTTGCCAGAGAGCCTGAAACTGAAATGTGATGGTCTTGTCCAAAAGCTGTCCTGTATATTTCATTCTGCCAGTCTGTATTGTATGAGCCCAATAATCCCGTAACATTTGTGTTTCCTGAATACCTTTCGTTTATCAGTTCCCTGAATTCACCTGCTGTAAGAAGATCAAGCTTCTTTGTCAGAGCAGATACCCCCATTTTGCCGGAGTAGTTAACGCTGAAGTCTTTGCTTCCCTTCTTCGTCTCAATCACCAGGGCACCGTTTGATGCCTGCTCACCGTAAATTGCCACATCCGAAGCATCCCTGTAATAGGTAATGGTATTTATGTCGTTAATGTTCAGGCTTTCAAGATCATTGCCGAGCACTACATCGTCAACTATAACCAGTGGGGCACCTGAATTATATGACGAATTGAACCTGAGGTTTTGCATTGTAAAGCTGCTTCCCGGCACTCCGCTGTTTGAAGAGATAATCATTCCGGGTATTTTCCCCTGCATTGCCTCCTGTGGTGATACAATCATCCCTGCCCAGAATTTAATAGTCCTGGTCTCCGAAACGGAGATAACACCTACTTTTTCAGTTATTGATGCTGTATCGGGTATTATTAGCCCGGTCTCATTTTTCAGAATGCTGTCCGGAAAAATCTGAACAAGTATTGGGTTTTGCCCTGACATCAATCCCGGACATATGACTGTAATTAATAAAATCAGGAAAGGGAACTTCAAAAAAGATTTCATCTCACTCAGTTTAGGAAACAATGTAATAAAATGTATTGCACCTTAAAGATAAGTAAGAAATAGAAAATATCAAGGGAAACTGAGGAACCTGGATAAAGACAAAAGATAAAAGGATAAAGACAAAAGATAAAAGGATAAAGACAAAAGATAAAAGGATAAAGACAAAAGATAAAAGGATAAAGACAAAAGTCTATTTAAAATTACTTTTCCTTTTGCCTTTTGCCTTTTGTCTTTTATCTTTTTTCTTATAAAAAAACGCTATAGCGTTTCGTCTTGCTATAGCGTTTTGTAACCAACAAAAATCCTTCTATTTAACAGGCGGAGGTGGCGGCGGCGGAGCATCTTCAGTGGTGCTCTTTTCGACCTTTAGTTGCTCTTGCTTTTTTTGCAGCTCCTTTTTCTCCTTTTCCTTCAAATCATTCATCTGCTGCTTCTCAGCCTTCTGCTTTTCCTTAAGAGCCAATTCTTTTAGCTCCAGATCTTTCTGTTGTTTTTCAAGCTCCTTCTGTTTAAGCTGTTCTCCATTTTGCTGCTTCTCAAACTCTAATTGTTTCAATTGCTGTTCTTTGATCTCTTTCTCAGAAGCATCATCCATGACAACCGTCTTCCCCTCACCGGCAACAGGTGGAGGTGGAGGTGGTGGTGGAGGTGGAGGTGGAGGTGGCGGTGGAGGTGGTGGCGGAGGCACAGCCTCATCACCAACATCAATTAGTTTACCGTCATCAGTAACAAAATAAGTTTTGCCATCTTTTATTATCACCTTTCTCTTGCTTATTTCATTAGCAGGCTTAGTAATTGTATCATTTTGCTTTACCGGCACCTTTTCCTTTGTTGTAGTTTGCTGTGCGCTGGTAAAAGCCAGTCCGAGGAATAAAAACAACGGTATGGTCACAATCATCCTCAGAACAATGTTGTCAGACTTTTTCTTTTCCATCATAAGTAATCGTTTTTTAACTGATGAATAATTAAAGTGACTGGCCAGGTATATAGAATTATTCCGGAATACAAAGTTTAAGAGGGTTCTCTGGTAATCATCCTTCTCATAAGTCAGCAGCACACTGTTATCAGCCAGATACTCATGATTAAGCTGTATCGATTTGCTGAATATCCAGATTAGCGGATTAAACCAGAAAATGATCTTAAAAAATTCTGTGATTAAAATATCAACGGTATGATATTGAATACAGTGAATATGCTCATGAGCTAACAGCTTGTCCTCTATTCTGTCATTCTCAAAATCACGCTTGTTTACAAAGATGTATTTCAAAAATGAGTAAGGTGATATCCTGTCGTCAATAAGTATGATATGAGCTCCGGGGTAGTCAACCCGTGAACTGCTGATTATCTTTCTGAAAATCCTGAAAATGTTGGAGACATATCTGATAAGCAGGAACAAAGAGACTGCTAAATAGACTGACCATAATATCTGTCGCAGAAAATCAGCCTGATATGGCCCACCTGTTGTGGTAACCGTCTCTGATGCTCCGGGCGGGGAATGAAACAGCCTGTCAACATTTAAAAGTGATGTAAGATTGAATAACGTTCCGAGACTTACCAGAGGCACAAAAAAAGCAAACAACAGTGAGAAAAGAAGAAAATACCTGTTAAACACAAGACTCTTTGCGTTCCGAAGGAATAACTGATAGAAACAGTAGAGGAGTGTCAGAACAATTGCCGATTTGATGATATACAGTACCATGGCAATTTATTTTTTCTTTGTTGCAATCTTATTCTCAACAATGGCTTTAAGCTCTTCAAGCTCTGAGAGGCTCAGGTTGGTCTCATTTGTAAAAAACGAGGCAAACTGAGAAGCGGAGTCATTAAAAAAGTCCTTTATAATAATATTAAGATTATTGGCAAAATAGTCACTCTTTTTTACAAGCGGGAAATACTCCCTGTTTGTTCCATGCTGATTATATCCCACATAACCCTTGTCTATAATCCTCTTAAGCAGAGTAGCCACAGTAGTTGTGGCAGGTCTTGGCTCGGGAAACTCATCAATAATGTTTTTCAGATAACCGCGTCCAAGTTTCCATAGATACTTCATCACCTGTTCTTCAGCATTAGTGAGTTGCATGCTTCTACGTTTTAAAATTTCGTTCTACAAATATAGAATACATTTTGATTCTTGTCAAGTAATTTAGAAGATTTTTTTTAAAGGTAGTGTTAAATGCTGTTAAAGAGATTAATACCAAAAGGTTGAACGGAGAAGAAATGTTAAAGACAAAAGATAAAAGGATAAAGATAAAAGAGGGTATTGAATTTAATGTCTGAAAGGAATGCGGTGTAGAGACGCGATTTATCGCGTCTTTTATCGCGTCTTGCCCGATAACCATTGAACTGCGGAACACAAAAGATTGATTTCTTAATTGGGAACACAAAACCCGGAATCGCTTTTTTAATTATTGTCCGTCAGCTTATTGTAAACTTCAGCCAGTATCATCAGGTTTTTAAACTCTTTCAGAGCCGGGTTTTTCTCGATTTCATTCATGACAGCCTTACTGTCACTGAAGATGGAATCAAAGACTTTCTGGTAGTTTTTCCTGTCTACCCTTATCATGTCTCCGTTGTCTTTCTTCAGATAAAAGCTTGTATAATGTGACCTGTATCGGATAACCGAAGGTCTTGAGATGCATTCTTCTCCAATCATCAATCCTTTAACCGGTGAATAGGCAAAGTTGATTCCTTCTATACTCTCATTAAGGTCGATCTTTGAGTAGGGGATCATTGAGCTGTTCCTGTTCTGGTAAATTGTTATGCGGCCATCGAGAAGGCGGTGCATAAAGACCTGTGTCTGTCTTCGGTAAGAAGGAACGCTTACGTAGTCCTCGGTTCTTATCTGACGTGGGACCGGGTTATCTTTCTTCCATGCCATAGGCTCATCACCAAAACCAATGATATCGCTTGCATTAAAAACATAGTTTTCTCCGTCACTGGCTATGAACCTTATTCCTGAAAGATTATTCTCTTTGTATTTGAATCTCCATATGACCTGACCCTGAAGGGTATCGCCATTGTCAAGAACCACATAACCGTTCACCGGCACTCCCGGAGAGAAGCCCGGGATGTAGGTATCGGGCTGAGCTTTCAGCCTGGGCGAGGGTATCATCATTATGATGAAAAGGAAGAAAACAACCCTGAAACCTGTTCTTTTTCCCATTCTATAAGTTTTAGATATACTTCAAAACCACTCATTTATCTGATTTTTTTGCCTGATAAATGAAAAAGTTCATAAATTTAATCAGTTAATAAAATGATCCATCTGAATTTTTCCTGTTTAATTAACAATGTGATTTTTTTTTGAACCATTTCTCTAATAAAAATCAAAAATATGATCTTATCAGCCTGCGGATTAAAATGTGATGATTGCGAATTCTTCAATAAGACATGTACTGGTTGTATCAATGTTAAGGGTTCTCCATTCTGGGCGGTTGAGCTCCCCACGAAGGTCTGTCCGCTGTACGACTGTTCTGTAAACATGCATGGTTACATGAATTGTGGCGGTTGCAGTGAACTTCCCTGCGAAATGTTCCTGGAGATGAAGGATCCTAATTCAACTGATGATGAGCATAAGGAATCAATCAGAATCAGAGTTGCATTATTGAAATCGATGTAGAGATATTGCTGAGCAATGTCTCTTTGATATCAATATTAAAATGTGACTTTCATTTGTACCCTGATATCGGATGTAACCTGCCCAGATCCATCCTTATGTGTTGCCGTCACGGCATATTTGGCCCGTACCATAATCTGCGGTGAGATGTTCCATTGTATCAAGAGGTATGAGCGGCTTCCGTCGCCATACAGGGGTGGAATGCTGTAGCCGTGCAGAAGATCGTTCTCATATGCATAGAGTCTGGTATCCCAGCCCCCGGTAGTAAACAGAGAGTATCGCAGCCAGAATTTTAATTTCTTAAGGGAATATGAAGCATCCTGGCAAAGAAGATATCCGTTCTGCTTTGTCTCTGGTACATTGCACCATACGATCCTTGAGGTAAAAGTCAGGGTATTTCCGTTCAGAGTGCCTGTGACTGGTGGTGACCATGACGCAAGCAACGATGACTGAAGCCTGCTCTTTATCTCAGCATCAGCCACACCAGTCTCCGTTTCATTATCATATTCACGTTCTATCTTACTGAATGATCCCCTCAGTGTTAAAATCTCAGAAGGTGTGTATTCAATTTTTATATCACTTCTCGACCCCAC
>JGI20214J51088_10000112_pt1 | contig 55990 bp, 40 predicted proteins | sample WetSurMetagenome_FD_51088 | JGI IMG/M metagenome (IMG submission 51088) | reverse complement strand
CCCCCCCATGATGATTTGGGGGTCAACTATATAAGTAATAAAGAAATAATTTTTCATATAAATAAATGAATAAGTTTCTGCTTGCTTTTCTTTTGATTTTAATCTGTTTTGATTCTNCCGGCCAGGAGGAAAAAAATTCAGATCTTATCTCCTCGGTTGCGGAAGAACTTGCTGATGATGAATCTGATCCGGAAGCCGCTTCTGTTTATTCAGAGAGACTCTATGATCTGATTGAAAAGCCTGTCAGTATAAATTATGCCGATGAATCTGAAATATCCCGCCTTTTCTTTCTTACCGATTTCCAGGTTAAAGCACTTGCTGATTATATCCGTTCAACCGGTAAAATAATTTCTATTTATGAAATTGCAACTGTTCCTGGTTTCGACCGTGAACTTGCACGTATGATCTCCCCGTTTGTTTCACTTGATTATGAAAAGATAATTAATTCAGAACCTGTCCGTTTGAGGACTAACATACTCACCAGCTTCTCAGCAAGGTACCCTGCTACAGAAACATCATCACCCGGGCCGCCCTGGAAATTATTATCAAGGTTTAAGTTTACAGCCGGAAGTATTTCGGGAGCCCTTACTGCTGAAAAAGATGCAGGGGAAAAACTTCTTTCAGGCAGACCACCACTTCCAGACTTTCTGTCGGGCAGCATAGCATGGACCGGCAAAGGGATTGTCAGAAAGTTAATTGCAGGAGATATCGGGGCGCGATTAGGGATGGGAACAAGTATAAATACTGGTCTGCGGACAGGTCTTTCACTGACTCAGCCGGGATATTTATCGGGTGGCGATGAGATAAAATCTTATACTTCAACCGATGAGAATATCTTTTTCCGGGGAGCTGCCGCCCGGTTTCAGATAAGAAAGACATGTCTCTCCTTCCTGTATTCGGTGAACAGGATTGATGCCACACTTGATACCGCAAAAAATGGATCGGATCTTATGATCGAAACATTCCAGAGGTCGGGATTGCATAATACAGTCTCATCGCTTGAGAAAAAAGATGACGTTACCGAATACTGTTATATACTAAATGCTTCAACCGATTTTAAAAACTTCAGAACTGGTTTTATCTGGACTGGCAGCAGGTTCTCTCTTCCTGTCTCAAAGACCGACCCTCAAACTGAAGATCTGTTTGATTTTGAAGGCATGGTAAATATAGGTGCAACCGTATACTACAAAGCAATAGTTGGCAGGATGTTATTTTTTGGAGAAGGCTCTTCAAACCTGAACCGGAAATTTGCTGCAGTCCAGGGAGTCTCCTTCCGGCCTTCCGACCGTTTGTCGATGAGTCTGGTGTACAGGAATTATGATCCCGGCTACACAAGTTTCCATGGAAAAGGTCTTTTCAGCAGTTCATCGGGGGAAAATATAAGGGGTATATTCGGGAATTTTACATTTGAAGCAGCCCGGCACCTTTTTATTAGTTCCGGATGTGATCTGCGGTTCTACCCATGGCTTAAATACAGGTGCGGAGCTCCTTCGGCAGCAGTAACCAGGGAAGTGAGAATAAAATATCTGCCATCTGATAAGCTGACATTTGAAGCAGTAATCAACTACCGGCGATCAGTTCTGAACAGGCAAGATATCTATGGTATAGAGAAACAGGAGAATACAGGAAGCCGCCTGATAAAAGGATCAATAAGGTATTCCCCTCAGGAAAATCTGACCCTGGTGACCCGTATGGATTATAAGATGGCCTGGCCAGGGGGAGGGCACGGGATGCTTCTGTTACAGGATATGACCTACAGGTTAGAAAAAATTCCCCTGTCACTCTGGTTCCGTTATTGTATTTTTAAAACAGACAGCTGGGATTCAAGGCTTTATACATATGAAAATGACCTGCTCAACAGCTTCAGCATACCTGCCCTTTCGGGTGAAGGCAACAGGACCTATTTAATGGTCGACTGGAGACCAGGAAAATTCTGTGACCTTCGGATAAAATTTGCGATAACCGAACTCTTAAAAGATGACGGTTCAACTATCAAAACCGAAGAATTCAAGTTTCAGGCCAGGATCTGGTTTTAGAATATTGGGGATTAAACTTTCTTCAGGCACCCTTTAAGAACCAAAGTTAAACAGTTTTCTTATCGATCTTAATATCTCTGATATTGAGCTGAAGGTTTCTGCTGCCCCTGAACTCATTCATTTCGATAGAATAACACACATCCATCGGCTTACCTGCCCTGATATATTCAAAATGCTCCGCCTGGCTGAAGGCAATAGCAGGGAAAGACTTCTGACCCGTCGATTCGTGACAGAGATCAAGCTTCAGGTGTTCGCCGCTTGAACCTACCATTCGTGCTGTTCCTTTATCAAAAACGTTTCTTGAAACGAATATCGGAGACATGTTCTCAGGTCCGAAAGGCTGGAATTTATTCAGAAAAGTAAAGAATTCCTCATTTATTTCTTCAAATGAAAGCTCAGAATCGATGAAGACTCTCGGGAAAAGTTGTTCCTCTGTGATTGTTTCATTAACATACTGTTCAAACCGATCCATAAATGCTTTTATATTTTCCTTCTTGAGGGTAAGCCCGGCAGCAAACATGTGTCCGCCAAAGCTTTCGAGCAGATCACTACATGCTTCTATTGCCTGGTAGAGATCATATCCCTGAACGGAACGTGCCGAACCTGTTGCAAAGCCGTTGGATTCGGTAAGTATTACTGTCGGCCGGTAATATGTTTCGATAAGTCGTGAGGCAACAATCCCAATTACACCCTTTTTCCAGGAAGGATTAAAAAGGACTGTTGTCTTGGCATTTACAGTTCGCTGGTCCTCAGAGATCATCCGCATNGCTTCGGTGGTTATTGAGCGGTCGACATTTCGNCGTTCAATATTGAAACTGTTAATCTCCTTGCTGATTCCGGCAGCTATTTTAATATCGTTTGCGACAAGAAGGTCAACAACCTTACTTCCTGTCTCCATCCTGCCTGCTGCATTTATCCTGGGACCGATCTTAAATACAACATCTTCAATAGTCAGAGCACGGCACACTTCAGATTCACGGATTATTTCCTTAAGCCCTGTTCCCGGTGATTCATTCAGCTGTTTCAAGCCGAAGTAGGCAAGAACCCTGTTTTCTCCTGTAAGCGGCACGATATCCGAAGCAATACTTACGGCGACCAGGTCGAGATACCCTGCAATCTTACTGAAAGGTATCCCATGAACCCTTGAATAAGCCTGTATAAGTTTAAAACCGACTCCGCATCCCGAAAGTTCCTTATATGGGTAATTGCAACCCGGCTGTTTAGGGTCAAGCACAGCGACCGCTCTTGGAATCTCATCGCCGGGATAATGATGATCACAGACAATTACATCGATGCCTTTCGACCGGGCATATTTTACCTTTTCAACAGCTTTGATACCGCAGTCAAGGGTAATAATTATCCTGCAATTATTCTGGAAGGCATAATCTATCCCCATGAACGAAACACCGTAACCCTCCTTGTACCGGTCGGGAATATAATACTCAATACTGGAATACTGTTCTTTAAGGAATGAGTACATCAAGGCAACAGCAGTAGTTCCGTCAACGTCGTAATCTCCGTATACAAGGATCTTCTCGTTCTTTTTGATCGCGGTCGAGATCCTCTCAACTGCGATATTCATATCTTTCATCATAAAAGGATCGTGAAGATATCCCAGGTCAGGTTCAAAAAAGGCCAGAGCCTCTTCCGGCGTGGTGATATTTCTCTGAACCATCAGATTAGCAAGAGCCTCAGAGATATTCAGAGCACCTGCAAGCTGCCTGACAACCGCCGTATCACCCTTCTCCTTAATCACCCATCTTTTATCCATCCGTCTATTTATTAATCCAATTCAGGTTAAAAACTTTATAAAGATTGTTCTTAACCAGCAGTTTTACAGCTTCAAAATCCTGTCTCTCACCAAGTTCCTTTTCAAGTGATGTCACTCCCTTATCAGTGAATCCGCACGGGTTAATATAATTGAAATAGTTTAGGTCGGTATTTACGTTAAATGCAAATCCATGCATTGTAACATATCTGCTTGCCCTGACACCGATAGCACATATTTTCCGTGCTTTACTATTCATACCTGTATCAAGCCAGACCCCGGTTGCTCCGTCAAGCCTTGATCCGGAAATGCCAAAATGTGAAACCGTCATTATAACAGCTTCTTCAAGTCCGTGAATATACTCTTTAAGACTGACTCCCATCTTTTCAAGGTCAAAGATCGGATACCCGACAATCTGCCCTGGACCATGATAAGTAATGTCCCCTCCCCTGTCGGTCCTGAAGAATTTTGCATCTTTTGTCTGAAGCTGTATATGATCTATCAGCAGATTGTTCTCCGACCCGTTTTTACCAAGAGTATAAACATGAGGATGTTCAACAAAAATTAATGTTCCGGGGAGTGGATTCTCTTTGTCTGAATTAATTTGTTGTTCGCGAAGTTTGCTTCTAATTAGCTCTCCGAAGATTTTCTCCTGAATTTCCCAGACTTCTTTGTAATCCCTTACACCAATATCTTGATATAAAACACTATAGCTCAATTTGTCCAAGGTCTGTTAGTTATGACAATATAGTCATTTTAATCCAACACCTATGTGTTTTTCGGCATGAAATGAAGAGCGTACGAGAGGATGGCATTCCATTATTTCAAATCCCTCATTGTAAGCCATTTTTCTATATTCATCAAATTTCCCGGGACTTATAAAACCTACTGCAGGCATATGTTTCAGAGTTGGCTGCAGATACTGTCCGATTGTCAGTATCCTGCATCCTGACATAAATAAATCTTGGATTGTCTCTTTTACCTCAGTTTCATCTTCACCGAGCCCGACCATAAGTCCCGATTTTGTTCTTACTCCCTTTCCGGAAATATATTTCAGAACACCCAGACTTGTCTCATATCTGGCTTTCGTCCTTATAAGAGGAGTCAGCCGCCTGACCGTTTCAATATTATGTGAAATAACGTCAGGTCCTGCTTCAATTACACGCTGAATATTTTCTTTACTACCGTCAAAATCGGGAATTAATGTTTCAATTGTAATCCCGTGATTTACTTCTTTTATAATTCTGACGGTATCGGCCCAGAATGAAGAACCCCGGTCAGGAAGATCATCACGGTCGACCGATGTTATAACACAATGTTTCAGCTGAAGTGTCCTTATCGATTCCGCCAGCCGGAGAGGCTCTTCCGGATCGGGAGGAAGTGGTTTTCCGGTCAGGGTTGCACAAAACCTGCATGAACGGGTACATATGTCTCCCAGGATCATAAAAGTTGCAGTTCCGGCATTCCAGCATTCCCCTATGTTCGGGCAGTTTCCGCTTGTGCAGATTGTATGGAGATGATTTTTTTCTACCAGCCTTTTTACTCTTGTATAATTCTCCCCGCTTGCCCTTTTCATTTTGAGCCACACCGGTAATCTTCTACCCGTTTGCATATTATAATTTATGGATCGTCAAAGGTACTAAAACTTACCCTTAATGTTTGCAGTTGTTGAAAAAGTTCAAAAAATTAACCTCAATGGTCGCAAAGATTTTACACCAAAATCGCAAAGAGCTAACTGTTAATATTATAGCTTAGCGTGATTTGTGATAACTTATCGTGATTTGCGGTTAAGAAAGAATTTTAAAACAGCTCTTTGCATATATTAGAAAAGAGCACTGATCTTAAAAAAAACTATATTTGTTAACTGACAATTTTTTTTAGAATAAAAAAATAAAACATAATATGGCTGAGAACGATTTCAAAGTAAACCAAAATTACCAGACCGTCATTGGTGATTTTCCGAAAGTCGGAATTCGACCTGTGATTGACGGACGCGAAAGAGGTGTAAGGGAATCCCTTGAAGACCAGACAATGGACATGGCCAGATCTGCAGCTGATCTGATCAGCAAGAACATTAAGTATCCGAATGGGAGGCCAGTCGATTGTATAATTTCCGATACCTGTATCGGCGGAGTAGCTGAGGCGGCATCGTCTGCAGAAAAATTCAGAAAATCAGGTGTCGGAGTCAGTCTTACGGTTACTCCATGCTGGTGTTACGGCAGCGAGACTATTGATATGGATCCGGAAACACCTAAAGCTATCTGGGGGTTTAACGGTACAGAAAGACCTGGCGCAGTGTATCTTGCTGCTGCGCTTGCGGGTCATGCTATGAAAGGATTACCTGCTTTCGGAATTTATGGCCGCGATGTTCAGGACCTGGATGATAAATCCATTCCTGACGACGTCAGAGAAAAAATACTGAGGTTCGTGAAAGCCGGCCTATCCACTGCATTTATGAAAGGTAAATCATATCTGTCAATGGGATCAGTCTCGATGGGAATTGCAGGTTCAATAGTCCGTGAAGATTTTTTCCAGGAATACCTTGGAATGCGTAATGAATATGTTGACATGAGTGAATTCAGAAGAAGGCTTGATGAGGAAATCTTTGATAAGGAGGAATATACCAAAGCTCTTGCCTGGACAAAAAAATACTGCAAGGAAGGGGTTGATCTGAACGCAAAACCGTCTTCAAGGGCAAAAAAGGACAGAGAGTGGGAGATTGCAGTAAAGATGGCCATTATTGCGCGTGACCTGATGGTAGGAAATCCGAAGCTTAAGAAACTGGGGTTCGGCGAAGAGTCGAACGGACATAATGCTCTCTTATCGGGGTTCCAGGGACAGCGTCAATGGACCGATCATATGCCCAACGGCGACTTTCTTGAAGCAATCCTCTGTTCGTCTTTTGACTGGAACGGTATCAGGCCACCTTACCTGGTAGCCACCGAAAATGACGCAATGAACGGAGTGCCGATGTTGTTCGGATACCTGCTTACAAATACAGCACAAATGTTCTCGGATATAAGAACATACTGGAGTCCTGATGCTATTAAAAGGGTTACTAAGATGAAGCCTGAAGGACTTGCGGCAAATGGAATTATCCACCTTATCAACTCCGGTGCATCAGCTCTTGATTTTTCAGGCAAGCAGACAAAAAAAGGAGAAGCCTGCATAAAGCCTTTCTGGGAAATAACATCAAAAGATGCGGCCGAATGTCTTAAAGCAACAATTTGGTCGCCTGCAAGCACAGGTTATTTCAGGGGAGGCGGATTCTCATCACAGTTTACCACCAGAGATGTTATGCCTGTGACAATCTCGAGGGTGAACCTTGTAAAAGGAGTCGGACCGGTTTTGCAGCTGGCTGAAGGCTGGACCGTTGATCTTCCCGAAAAAATGAATAAGATTCTAACCGACAGGACTGATCCCGGNTGGCCGACTACNTGGTTTNCNCCAAGGCTTACGGGATCAGGACCATTTAAGGATGTCTATTCAGTAATGGCTAGCTGGGGGGCAAACCACTCTGCTTCAAGTTACGGGCACATCGGTGCCGATCTTATCACTCTTGCCTCACTACTGAGAATACCTGTATGCATGCATAATGTTCCTGAATCACAGGTTTTCAGGCCAAGTTCATGGAACGCATTCGGAATGGATAAGGAAGGTTCTGATTACAGGGCATGTAATTATTATGGTCCACTATATAAATAAAGAGCATGCCATGGCATGTCCCAATAATTAATCACACAAAATGGAAACGCCAACTGAAAACAGGAAAATTGAAATAGATCCTGAAATCCTGGATCATCTGAATTCCACCAGAAAATGGACCACATTTCTTGCAATCCTGGGATTTATCTTTCTGGGATTAATTCTTATTGCAGGTCTGGCTACAAGTTTTTTTCTGTCAACCTTCAAGACAACTGAAGCGAACATGGGAATACCAGAATCAATCATTATCCTTTTAATTATCATTGTCGGATTCATTTATTTCTTTCCTGTATTCTTTCTTTTGCGTTTTTCAAGGAATATGCGTGATGCAATTCAAAACCTTGATCAGAAAAAGCTTCTGAAAGGNTTCAGGAACTTAAGGCTCTATTTCACCTATATAGGGATTCTGGTAATTGTTGTTCTGACAATTTATGCATTGGGATTACTGTTCGCCGGGGCATCAATGTCATTCCTGAAAGGCGTGTGATTTATGTCCCGTGATATTGTAATAGTTTTTGATTGCGGTGCTACTAATGTCAGGGCTATAGCCATTAACAGCCGGGGAGAGATCCTTGCTTCCGAGGCTTGTACAAATAATCCTAAGCCTGATCCTTTTTATCCTGAATACCGGATATGGGATGTCAGGGAAATATGGGATAAAATGTGCCTGTCGTCGCGTAAAATAGTGAAACGAATCAATCCTGCCCAAATACTCGGAATTACAGTAACTACCTTTGGTGTCGACGGCACACTGTTCGATAAGAACGGACAAATGTTGTATCCTGTTATATCATGGCAATGTGAAAGAACAAAGCAGGTGATGACTGATATAAACAAATATATCAACCTTGCAGAATTGTATAAGGAGAATGGTGTCCTTCCTTTTAATTTTAATACGATAAACAAGCTGATCTGGTTTAAAGAGAACAGACCGGCGCTTATCGGTAAGAGCTTCAGATTTCTCTTTATGCCTTCAATCTTCTCATTCTATCTTACCGGCGAAATGGTAAATGATACCACAATGGCCGGAACATCGATGATGACAAGTCTGAGTTCGAGGCAGTTTTCAGAAAATATTTTCAGTAGAACCGGATTACCTCTGGAATTGATGGGATCACTTGCAGAAGCAGGATCGGTCGTTGGAGAAGTTACTCTAAAGGCAGCCGGAGAAACCTCAATACCTGTACATACTCCGGTTATTGCAACAGGACATGACACGCAGTTTGCAATTTTCGGATCAGGTGCGGGGAAGAATCAACCGGTTCTGAGTTCAGGGACCTGGGAAATCCTGATGGTAAGGGCAGAAGAGTATAAATCGGGAACCGAGCAGCTTGATCTGGGAATTACAACTGAACTGGATTCAAGGCCCGGACTATTCAATATAGGAAACCAGTGGATAGCTTCGGGTGTCATTGAATGGGCACGGCGGACCTTTTACAATGATCTTGATAATGATGTTTTTGAGACGATGATTGCAGGAGCTGAACAGGTTCCTCGCGGCAGTAACGGTGTTAAGGTCATTCCAAAATTCTATGAGGAGATGGGCGGCAAACCGGGAGGACAGATTCTTGGGCTTAAAATGGAGTCGACCAGGGATGAGATTTTCAGGGCAATCCTTGAGGCACTNTCTGAGCGGCTTGCAGAAGGGAAAAGAACTCTTGAAAATGCAGGTGGATTTAAAGCTGACAGCATATTATGTGTAGGCGGTGGATCGAAAAACAGACTATGGAACAAATTAAGAGCTGATTATACCGGTGTTCCGTTAAAAATCATAAGCCATAAGGAGACAACTGTCCTCGGAGCTTCATTGTTTGTTCAGGCAGCATGCGGGAATTTTTCATCACCCGAAGTGGCAAGAGAAGCCATAGATTATGAAAATGAAATTATAGAACCTGAATAATACCCGGGCCAGAAAGGTAGTATACCCCCCACCCCCCCTACAGGGGGGGTAAAAAAAAAGGCAGTGACAGAACATTATCCGCATATAATCTGTTAGTTGTAAAATTAGTAAAAAATGGAGATAGCATATTTTAACGGAAAATATATCCCTAAAGATGAAGTAAAGATAAGTCCGGATGACCGTGGATTTCTTTTTGCGGAAGGCATTTATGAGGTAGTAAGGTGGTATGAAGGGTTTTTCTATGATATGAATGGTCATCTTGCCAGGATGAAAAGGAGTCTTAAGGAAACGCTGATTGCNTGGCCTGAAGAGGATTCATTTCCGGTAATAGCAAGAGAACTTATCAGGGTGAATCATCTTGAGTCATCACAAGCCCTTATTTACCTTGAGGTTACAAGAGGAGCTGCTAAGCGGACCCACGCTTTTCCTTCCCCCCCGGCAAGTCCGACAGTTTATGCATATGCACGCGATTTTATTCCTGAGAATGAAGGTAAGGAATCGGGAATCGGAATCATGCTTAAGGATGATATCAGATGGGGTCGCTGCGATATTAAGTCCGTTGCACTTCTTCCGAATACTCTTTGTTTCCAGGAGGCAACNGGAAAAGGATTTTTCGAGTGTGCTTTTGTAAAGAACGGTATAATTACGGAATGTACCCATTCAAATATTTTCTTTGTAATCAGGGGTGTTCTTTTCACCCATCCCGAATCGTCTGATATCCTGTCGGGAATCACAAGAAAAAATATAATCCGCGTTGCCAGGAAGGCGGGGATTCCGGTAAAAGAAGAGGCCGTTGCGGCAAAAAAGCTGGGCAGGGTGCAGGAAATTTTTATTACAAACACATCCGGGGAGGTCACACCTGTTATAAAAATTGACAGCCAAATTATCGGAGAAGGCATACCCGGACCTGTAACCAGAATAATCAGGGAAAGATTCAACGATGAGATTTGCTCCCTGAAACATTCGTGATCATCTTCCAGCCGATAAGTGAATTTTAATATATTTGCACATATTTTAATTGACCTGTTATGATTTTAAGTGAACAGGAGCAGATACGAAGGGATGCCCTGGCAGAACTCCGGAAACTTGGTATTGATCCGTATCCTGCTGCCGAATACAAGACAAATGTAATGGCCAGTGAAATCCTGAAGAATTATGATCAGGCAAAGAACAGTTACCNGGATGTATGCCTTGCAGGCCGCATAATGAGCCGCCGTATAATGGGGAATGCCTCTTTTGCAGAGCTGATGGATTCATCGGGCAGGATACAGTTCTATGTAAGAAGGGATGATATTTGCAAAGGTGAGGATAAGACTCTGTACAATACCGTTTTTAAACGACTGCTCGATATCGGGGATATAATAGGGATCAAGGGACACGTGTTCACGACCCAGACAGGGGAGGTTACTGTACATGTTAATGAGTTTACCCTGCTTTCGAAATCCGTAAGACCTCTTCCCATAGTAAAGGAAAAGGATGGTGTAGTTTTTGATGCAGTTACCGATCCGGAAATGCGTTATCGGCAACGGTATGTTGATCTGATTGTGAATCCCCATGTCCGTGATGTCTTCCGGAAAAGAACCCGGATAATTCAATCGATGAGGGAATTGTTCAATTCCCNCGGGTATCTTGAAGTGGAAACCCCTATCCTGCAGCCTATTCCGGGCGGAGCTTCAGCCCGACCGTTTATAACTCATCATAATGCGCTCGATATTCCTCTTTACCTGAGGATAGCAGATGAACTTTATCTGAAAAGGCTCATTGTAGGAGGATACGAAGGTGTATATGAGTTTGCCAAGGATTTCCGCAATGAAGGGATGGACCGGACGCACAATCCTGAATTTACAGTAATGGAAATCTATATTGCCTACAAAGACTATAACTGGATGATGAAATTTACTGAAGAGATAGTCTCAAAGGCAGCAACGGACCTCCACGGTAAAACAGAAATTNCATATGGTGATCAAGTAATCGATCTAAAACCGCCATACAAGAGGATAAGCATGCTTGATGCAATAAAGGAAAACACCGGAATTGATATTTCGGGCATGGACGAGGAATCACTCAGGAAGGTCTGCGACAGCCTTGATGTTCCCCATTCTCCTGAGATGGGGAAAGGGAAACTTATTGATTCNCTTTTCAGTGAGAAATGTGAACACAATTATATTCAGCCGACTTTCATAATTGATTATCCCACAGAAACATCTCCTCTTACAAAGATGCATCGCAGCAAACCGGGTCTGGTTGAACGGTTCGAGCTAATGATAAATGGGAAGGAGATCGCAAATGCCTATTCAGAGCTGAACGATCCGGTTGATCAGATGGAGAGGTTTCTCGATCAGCTGAAGTTATCGGAAAAAGGGGATGATGAAGCTATGTTTATAGACCTCGATTTTGTAAGAGCACTCGAATATGGGATGCCTCCCACTTCAGGAATGGGAATAGGAATCGACAGGTTGACAATGCTTCTTACAAATCAGCCGTCAATTCAGGATGTGCTACTTTTCCCACAGATGAAACCCGTAAGTCAAAAGCCGAGAGTCGAAAGTACCAGGGAAGAGTACCTTGAAATGGGCATNCCTGAAGAATGGATCGAACCAGTTAAGAAGCTGGGATTTACTACGGTGGCAAAGCTTAAGGAGGTTGAGAAAGCAGGGAAGCTTGCCAATGATCTGAACGGCTTCAACAAGAAAAACAAGCTGGGATTGGCGGGTTTAAGTCCTCAGGCTGTTGAGGAATGGCTGAAAAAGTAGCCAATACTTTNAAGCTGTCTGAGAAGTCCAAATCCAATACTTCTTTAATCACAATTAAACTAATTCTGAAATCCGGTTCTGAAAAAACTTTTGCATTTATTTAAATGTTGGCATAACTTTATATTTCTTAAACAGAAGCAACCGGAGAAATGGCTGATTCATCCAACAAATTCTCCAGGTTTTTAATGGAGCTTAAGCGCCGGAAAACTGACAGGGTGCTTGTAATGTATGCTGCCGCATCTTTTGTTGTTCTACAGCTTGCCGATATTCTTATCGGAGGGTTATCATTACCGGGTTGGGTTATGACATTGATAATCATAATTGCCGCAACCGGATTCCCTGTCGCAGCAATTTTCTCATGGTTTTTCGACATTACCCCCGGTGGCATTGAAAAAACGAAACCTCTTAACGCTAAAAGGCGGATTAAGCTTGAAGCACAAGTCAGAACATGGAAAGAGACTACCATGATAAGTCTTATAGTGATAATTGCACTAATAATCTTTAATGTTGCCAGGGGGAATATTCAGTCATCCGAAATAAAAAGAACCGAAAAGTCGATTGCAGTACTGCCTTTTGATAATCTGACCCCAAATGAAGTCTTGCCATTTACTACTGATGTAATAACCTCATTTATCAGAACCGGTTTAAACAGAACAAATGTGGTTCAGGTACGTGAGAGATGGGAAGTNCAGGAATTCAGGACTATTGACAGACCAATTGAAGATATTGCAAAAAAGCTGAACGTTTTTTTCCTNGTAACGGGTGAAATGGTAAGTAGCAAGGAGCTGGTGCTTGTTAATATAAACCTGCTGAGATACAAGAAAAATAAAGTTGAAAGAATCTGGGGAAATAAATACCCATTCGATCCAAAAGGGAACATTGATGACCTTGATGAGATTCCAGTTGACATTGTTAATGCTTTGAAAATTGTTTTATCGGATGATGAAAAAAAGAGGATCAAAAAGAGACCGACAGTAAATACTGCTGCCTTTTTCAATTATCTGGAAGGTACTGCATATCAGGATGATGCATACAATGGAATATTGTACTTATCAATGGGGGACAGCATTTTCAAGGACCTTTCAGTTGAAAAAAGTTTTGACAGGGCAATTTTCTTTTATGATAAAGCAATTACAGCCGATTCAGCTTTTGCTCTGGCCTATGCCAAGCGAGCATTGACCAGAGCATGGGGTTACAGGGCAGGCCACTTTAAGATCGACCAGATGGACAATTGCAGAAGGGACGCTGAGCGTGCTTTGCAGATAGATAGTAACCTCCCCGAGGCAAATATCGCATTTGGTTTCTATTACTATTACTTCAAAGAGGATTATGACAAGGCGCTTGAATATTTCAGGGAAGTAGCTGCCAGGGAACCAGAGAACAGTAATAATAATTACTATATGGCTATCGTACTCCGGGCTCAGGGAAAGTGGGATGAGTCGCAGGCAATGATACAAAGAGCAGTGAAAAATGATCTCCAGAATCCGCTTTTTCTGACAAATATTGGTTTATCATATCATGGGCTTCACAAGTATGATACTGCAATCTATTACCATGACAGGGCAATTAAAATGCTGCCCGGCTGGTCGGCTCCTTATAACAATAAAATTGAATCCCTTCTGCTCAGGGATGGAAACACTTCAGAGGCGGAAATTGTTTTCGATACTGCTGTTAAAAGAACCACCGGAGGATATTTTCAGTGGATAAGAATCATTTTTGACCTGTATAACGGACGGTTCAGGGAGGCTTTGCTCAAAGCTGAGCTTGGAGGTCCATCCGATTTTACAGATAATGGAACCAGGTCGCTGATAATGGCAGAAATTTACAGGAATTTGAATAACCCCTCAATGGCCTCCGAACACTATAAGGCTGCACTGGAGTATTTTATTAAATGCCTTTCAGATAATCCCGACGATCCTGCAATTTTAGGTTCCATAGGGATTGCAGCAGCAGGTCTGAAAGAGAGGACCAGGGCGCTGGAAGCAGGTCAGAAAGCAATAATGTTCACCAGGTATGACGGGCTTGACAAGAGTGACAGGATGATAGAGATGGCCCAGATTTACATGCTGCTTGGTGAATATGATAAAAGTTTAAAGATTCTTGGTGAATTATTAAAAAATCCCTCAAATATCTCAGTAAANCTNTTGCAATTAGATCCCTTCTGGAAACCCCTGCAAGACAAACCAGGATTTAAAAAANTATTGCTCGATTATTCCAATAAGAAATATTAATACCGACAGTTCCGCCTTTTAATTGATTAACCAAAAAAATGTAAACCTATGGCCGAAAAAGTTGAACGTGTGGTCTATGTAATGAATTCAAGGACATGCAGGCTCCTCGAGACCTATCCGGATTTGACTCAAAGCGTACTGCTTATTTATGATGATTATTATAAAGCCTGCAAAAGTGCAGCAACAAAGATGAGGAGACAGCTTAGAATTATGGCNGATGAGCGTCATGTAAAATAGGTTATTGATATACTCTTCCTCATTAATTAATTGTTAAAGTCTTTATTTCAGGACAAACATTTTATCCCGAAATGATACAAATTTCTGGCGTACAGATTATTTGCATTATACGATATCTAAATGGTTGAACATCCGGTTGTTTTTGTTGCTTTTCAGGAATTTGACAATCTTGGTGTCGGGTATGTAGCTTCAATGCTTTCGGTAAAAGGCTACAAAACACATATTATTGATTTTCGGAACAGCAGGGAGGAAATCTTGGAGCTTATCAGAAGGGAAAATCCCCTGGTAGTTGGTTTCTCAGTNATCTTTCAGTATCATATATATGAATTCAGAGAATTAATAGATTATTTAAGAAAATCGGGAATCAAATCTCATTTCTCAGCCGGCGGACAATATGCAAGCATGAGATATGAAGATCTTTTTAATTTAATTCCCTCACTTGATTCAATTGTAAGGTTTGAAGGTGAATATACTTTTCTTGAGGTTGTCAATTGTATTCATTCCGGATCGGACTGGAGGAAAATTAAAGGCCTTGCTTTTAAGGAAAATGGCACAATAAAAATTACTCCTCTTCGTCCTCCGGAGATGGACCTTGACAAGTTCCCGTTTCCGGTCCGAACCCGCCCTGGAAATTTCGCCCTTGACAGAAAATTTTCAACACTGATTGCGGGCAGAGGTTGCATAAATAATTGCTCCTTTTGCAACAACACGGAATATATCAGACAATCTTCGGTACCCTTCAGGCGATTAAGAAAGCCGGAAATGGTAGCGGANGAAATCGATTTTCTNCATCATAAAAAAGACTGCTCAGTGTTTCTATTTGAAGATGATGATTTTCCTGTAAAAACCAGCAACGGATCTGATTGGACTGAAAGGTTTTGCAGAGCACTTAAAAAGAAAAAGCTGGTTAAAAAGATCATCTGGAAAATCAACTGTCGTCCTGATGAGGTGGATTATGAAAGTTTTAAAATGATGAAAGATCACGGTTTATTCCTGACCTTTCTGGGGATAGATGATGGCACAGATAACGGACTTGCAAGACTTAACAAGCATATGAAACTGGAAGATAGTTTAAGGGGTATCAGCACTCTTAAAGATCTTGAAATCGGCTTTGATTACGGCTTTATGCTTTTTCAGCCCGCCTCAAGTTTTAATTCAGTAAATGATAACCTGAATTTTCTCAGACAATTATGCAGTGACGGTTATACCTCTGTTTCTTTTCTTAAAACCGAGCCTTTCTTTGACACAAGAATAGAAAAAGAATTAAGAAAAGAAGGTAGACTAAATGGAATGCCCGGATTTTTAGACTACGATTTTCTTATCAGTTCACTTGATCATTATTACAAATTTGTCAGCGGATTATTTATGGAATGGATAAATGATTCTGAAGGGGTCAGTAACATAATCAGGTGGGCAAGGAATTATTATTCGGTATTCTCTTACTTTTACAAAATGACATCAGAAGTACAGACTTTGTGGACTGAGATTCGAAAAACAGCAGCTCAGAGTAATATATTTGTTCTAGATCGCATGAAGGAACTTTCGCTTATTTTTGAAACCGGGAAATACGAGGCTGATCTGTTCAGCAATCTTGCGGGGTATACTAAAAATGTTAAGGCAGGACATGATCAGTTCAGGGAGCAATTAGTTAATTCCACTAAACAGATTAGCAAATTAGCGGAAAGTCAGCGGCTTTATCAATTAATAAAATTCTAAAATCAGGATATGCATGAACAGGCCTATCACTCTAATTTATTGATCTTTATACAGATCGTATGGAATCATCCGGATTAAGAAACCGGAATCAGGTTGTGAAGTAATTAACAAATGAAATAAAACCCGCATGTTTTCGTTCTTAAATTGCAGAAAGGTGAACAAAATAATCAGTTACAGGTTAATTAATAATTATGGGACGATCCAACCTATCGGTTTTTAAAAAACTAATTCTTTTAGCTTTTGCCTGGTTTTGTTTTAATCCGTCATTCGGACAGCAAATACCTTTTAATCCCGTTTCCTACAGAATTTACTCCCCGTTTATAATTAATCCGGCAATTGCCGGAAGCAAGGATTATTTCTCTGTAGATATGCTTGCAGGATTCAATGGAAAATCATATTCGCAGATTTTAAGCGGCAACACCCGAATTACAAAAAAAGTGATGGGATATCTTCCATCAGGAAGGACCTATTCATACACGAATATCGGAACAGGGTTTTCGGCCTATAACGATTTTCAAACCGCTGATTCGACTCATAATGCAGGTATAAGCGCTGCAGCATCCTACCATATACCACTGAACAAGAAGGCATTGTCGTTCCTTTCGATCGGCGCCATGGTAAAGGGTATGTACCATTTTAATGAAGGGGACCCCGACAGGAGTATTCCTTACAAGGAATTCTACTTTCCGAATCTTGATATTGGTCTTTATCTGTACAATCCAAACACATACGCAGGAATTTCAGTTACCAACCTGCTAAATCCTCCGAAAGACACAGCAATCCTCGCAAATTACCGGATCCCTCTCTCGAGGCAGTATAATTTTATTGCCGGCTATAAAATTGTCATAAGCCGTGAACTGAATCTTGTCCTGGAACCATCGATCCTTATACACACCGATGATTCACTTTCGTTCGATGTAAAAAAGAATATAGAACCGGCACTTAAACTCTATGCAGGAAATTTCTGTCTGGGAACCTATTTCAACGATTATAGTAAAATCTCGTTTTTCTTCCAGTACAGGTACCCCTCATTTTATGTCGGTACCTACTTTGCCCTGCCCAAAAAATCGCCGTTCTTTAAAAAATCCTTAACTTCAGAAATTGCTTTAGGAATCAATTTTTCTCCAAATAAATCGGGTTACACGAAAAACGGGCACTGGTAAAATATTGTTCATCAAAATATGAAAAGACTATTTGTAATATTCCTGTTATCAGCTGCATTAACTATTGCAGAAAATGGCTCTTTGACAGGAAGCATGGTTCAGAATTCGGATACTATCAACATAAACAGGCTGCTAAAAGTTGACAAATTCGGGCTGGAAATCATTCCACCNTCATCCGGCGTTCAGTTTTACCGTGATGGGATAGTCTTTCTTTTCCAGACTAAAAGTGAGGCTAAAATGCTCGAAAGCCACACCTCCTTTGGTGCAACCGAAGCGTACTTTGGAGTTCCGAAAGATACCTCTGTCAGTAATCCCATCCTGTTTTCACAATCTTTTTCCTGGGCGATTCCATGCGAAGCCATGACTTTCAACAGNGATTATTCAACTATGTACTTCACCAGGCGGCCTTCAAACAGAGAACCTGAAAAGATATATCAGGCAAGATACCAGATGGCAAAAAACGGCAAACACGACTGGATAAGCGACACCAAACCTTTAAGCTTCTGTACCGATAAATCAGTTTACTCTCACCCTGCATTGTCGGCCGACGGTGAGAAAATGGTTTTTACAAGCAACAGAAGNGAAAGTACCGGAGGACTTGATCTGTTTATTTCTTATAAAGAGAATAGCGGATGGTCGGCACCAATAAATCTTGGAAATCTGATAAACAGCCGCAGCAATGAGTTGTCACCTTATCTCGATCAGGATAATAACCTTTTCTTCTCGTCCGACCGTTCTGAAGGTTTCGGCGGATATGATATCTATTTCTGCAGGTACAATGGACGTGGCTGGGAAAAACCTGCAAATCTTACAAGAATAATAAATACTCAGGATGACCAACTTGCCTTTACATTGAGCAGGCTTGACGGAAAATCAGGATTTTATACTACAAGATATAAGACAGGCAACAAGCCGCCGAAATTGTTTCGGATTGCTTTCCGCGATCAGTATGCTGTTAAGGAATTAACAAATTTATCGAATGCATTCAGGTATATTGCTCAGTCAGGTATGGTGCNTGCATCAGANGAGATCGTTTCCAAACCTGAACCGCTTCCTGAAAACAAANCGGCTGTAAAGGTCCCTGAGAGCAAACCAGAGGTAAAGCCTCCTTCCGAAAAGGCAGCAGAACCAGGAAATGAGATTATTTACCGTATTCAGTTCCTGTCAAATTCGAAACCCAAAGGAAGCTATAACATTACTATTGCAGGAAAAACTTATAAAACATTCGAATACCGGTACAATGGCCTTTATAAATCATGTGTCGGGGATTATACATCCAGGGCTGAGGCTGATAACCTTCTGGCTGTTATGAAAAAGAATGGGTATCCAAATGCCTTTGTGGCAGAATTTAGAGGAAATGAAAGAGCTACCGGTGCTGTTTCTTCAACTGTAACTGCTCAGGAACAGAAAATTCAGAAAACGATGACAGAAACCTCAAATCAACAGAAACTCCCTGAAGTCAAAAAAGAAGCAACCGATAGGCCTCCTGCAGCACAGGCTGCATTAACGTCAGAAAATATAGTGTTTCGTGTTCAATTCTCTTCCTACATGAAATCAAAAGGAAGTTATGAAATATCTATCGGAGGGAAAAAATATAAAACTTTCGAGTATATGTATAACGGAGCATACCGTTCATGCGCAGGTGAATTCAGCACACCTGCATCAGCGGCAAGCCTTCAGAAGCAGTTTAAACAGGAGGGCTATTCCGATGCATTTATAATAGCAACAAAGGGTAATCAAAGGATAACTGACCCTGCCCTCTTCAAGAAATAATTACCAGGATGAGATCTCTTTAATTATCAGAAAATTGGAATCTTTTAAGCTTTTGCTCTTATCAAATACGGAAAGAATCTTACGTAAAATACCAAAATAGAGAGCGATATAAAGTAAAAAAGTAACCAGCCAGATAACTGCCAGATTAAACCAGAAAGTATCGATCTTTATATTCCCTATCACCTTGAAAGGAGCGCAATAATGTGCCCGTCCATTTTTTGCAGTCGGCGGCATAAAGACGGGTTCATATTTCCGGATAATGCGTTTTGGCTTTTCGACCGACTGATCCTTTAAATCACCATTCAGAACAAAAGTGGCCAATCCTTTATTGTAAAAGTCAATTCTCAGACGATCGAGCTTTTCGCTGTCAATCCTGTTACTGGCTATTACCCTGTACAATGAATCTTTTGAACGGAGGGCATTCTTATAGTTTGATCTGAACTTCCGCTCAAGGAATGCCAGGCAGTTTCCTATCTGTTTTAAAGCTGAAGAATCGGGTTTTTTCTCCTCGAAAAGCTTATCAAATCCATCCGGTACTTCATAATTGAGAGCATCAAACATCTCTGTAATATGTACCTGCAATTTTGTAAGATCATTTCTGATTGTATCATTGAAGGTCTTCGCACTTTCACACTGCTGAAGATCTCCTTTCAGGCTATTCACAAGAAATCCGGCACACCAGTTGTTATTGCTTAATTCCGCATCCCAGGGGAAGAACAACCTTTCATATTTGTTATTTTTAAACTGCTCAACTGCCAGAGCCTCATAAGACCATCGGGCCGGCATCAGTTCCCCGATAAAAGGGACATATTCATATGAAGATGCTTTCCTGCTTGTATGAAGCTTTTCGTATTTCACAAGCACCCCGCTGAACAGCAACTGGGGAATGATAATAAATGGGATCAGAATATAAATTGTTATAACAGAATTTAGTGCAGAAGAAAGATTCAGCCCTATCAGGTTTGCGCAGCAGGATGTTGTGAACAGGACACTCCAGTACTGAAATGTCAGCCCTTTTATTCCAAGAATCGAGTTTCCCACAAAAATGAAGGAAATCGTCTGAACTGCAGAGATCAGAAACATCAGGACTATTTTGGAATTGATATAGCTAAACCAGCTCAGGCTAAGAAATGATTCACGTTTAAGGATTTTCCTGTCTTTCAATATCTCTTCCGAACTTATAATAAGTCCCATGAACAGGGCTGTTATAATACACATAAAAATATAAGCTGTCAGGTTGTCATTATCGATGAACCTGTAAGAATCGCCTTTTGAATATCTGGTAAAATATCCCAGTAACAGGGCAAGTAATGGGGCTCCAAGCATGCTGATCAGGATATATTGTCTGTTGGCAAGCTTCGAAAGCAGATCTCTTATAAAGAATATTCCCATTTGCTTCAGCCTCCCCGGGATGCTGTAAATGATCTCAGGCAGTTTCTTTTGCCTCATATTTTCCAGCCCCTGTTTAACCTGGTACTTCTGCCTGAACAGAATCGACCATTCTTCAGGGGCAGTTTTCCTTGCCTGCGTCAGTTTCCCGTTTTCATTCACTATTTTTGCCTCGACTATCTGTAAAACCTGATCGGGATTTATATTCCCGCACCTTATGCATTGATCCTCCCCGGGATTTGCCTGTCTGCTTATGGTTTTAAAGTAAACAACGGCAGCATTTGGATTGCCATTAAATATCAGATATCCTCCCTTGTCAAGAATGATTATTTTATCAAATAATTTAAAGATGTCGGAGCCAGGTTGATGAATATTAACTATTACAAGCTTCCCTTTATACGTCTGTTCCTTAAGCAGGTTGATAACAATCTCCGAGTCGACCGAAGAGAGTCCCGAGGTTGGTTCATCTACAAAAAGGATATAAGGCTCACGCACAAGTTCAAGAGCTATATTGATCCTTTTCCTTTGCCCGCCGCTGATAACTTTATCAAGTGGATTGCCTACCTTCAGATTCCTGATCTCCCACAGATCGAGCTCGGTCATAATCCTGCTTACAATCTTCCTGATCTTTTTCAGGGGGAAGTTGCTAAGACACAGCCTTGCATTGTAATAGAGGTTCTGATAAACCGTAAGCTCATCTATTAGAAGATCATCCTGCGGAATATATCCGATAATACCTTTAAGCCTGTTTTTATCTCTGGCATTATTGATATCATATCCGTTTATAAGTATGTTCCCGCTCCTGGGTTTAATATTGCCATTGAGAATGTTAAGCAAGGTTGACTTTCCGGTTCCGCTGACTCCAAGTATTCCGACCAGCTGGCCTGACTCACCTGAAAAGTCAAAACCATGAATACCGTTTTCACTGTTTGAAAAACGGTAGGTCACATCGCTGGCAGACAGAAAAATCTTCGGCTCAGACTTTGATTCATTGAAATAACCTGTCAGTTCTGAATAATACAGGGTATTTAATCCCTGTCCCTTTATTGTTGATCCGTTATCAAACAAATAAGATTGTCTTGGGAAGATATGCTGACCGTCGAGGTAAAGATTTGAGTCGCCTGTATATCTTAATATGAATGCTTTTGTGCTTGCAGTACTGAGGAACATAAGTTCTCCGGCAAGATTTGGGTTGTAAATATGTTTAGCTTTGCGGAACTTGCAGACCGTATTGCCGTCAATAATCAGAAGCTTATCCTTTTCATGGATTTTTGAAACAGGATCCAGGATATAGCTTTTTATATTCTTATACTCATTTTCCGGAATATTGAGTGCCAGTGCAACAGTCATAAGGAAATCAAGTTCATTCTCAGTTATTTCTTTTCCGTAAGAGATAAAATCAATAAGCTGGATAATAATATAAATTTTTTGCTTCTGGCGGAGCTCTCTGTTAATTCCTTCACATATCCTCTTTATGCGCAATGTCTTAAGTTCCTGGATCTCGTTTCCTCCCGAAGATTCCTTGATTGCCTCCCTGTTTAAGAATAGATCAAGGTATTCGTCAAAAATCCTGATATATTTTTCTATCAGTTCACTGTTAAGATGACGGGCCAGGAATGATTTTACGACATCTTTCTCCCTGGTTGATATTTCATTTATGTTGCCAATATCACTTACAAGGGCAAAGAGCTGCATTAATGCTCTCAGGATAGGCTCACTCATAAACAGGTACTTTAAGGGAGAAAAACCGGTTTTAATTTTCCAAGTTAAACAAAAATCTATTTCCTTCTCCGGATTTATCGGGTTTCCTGTTTTAAATTTCAGATTATATTTGTTATTTATTTAACAATACTTACGTCAGATGCTTATTTTACTTGAACACCCGTTACTGACCCATAAGCTCACCCAACTGCGGAGGAAGGAGACAACCACAAAAGATTTCAGGGAAATAATGGAGGAAATTGCCGGATTAATGGCATATGAGGTCACAAAGGACCTCCCGTTGAAAAGTGTGACCATAACTACTCCCATGGCCGAATGTCAGACCAGGGACCTTGCAACAGATATTGTTCTTGTCCCTGTTTTAAGAGCAGGACTTGGAATGGTTGACGGAATAACAAAACTTATACCGACAGCGAGGGTTGGACATATAGGCATGTACCGCGATCACAGAACCCTTGAACCTTTGACTTATTACACTAAATTTCCTGATAACCTTGCTGATGCCATAGTTATGGTTCTTGATCCTATGCTTGCTACNGGTGGCAGCTCAGGATCGGCAATACAGGTACTTAAAGANAACGGGGCAAAAACAATTAAACTTGTATGTGTTGTGGGTGTACCTGAAGGGGTCAAAAAAATCGGACACGATCATCCTGATGTACAGATTTACCTTGCTGCACTCGATGAAAAACTCAATGATAATGGGTATATCCTGCCGGGGCTGGGAGATGCAGGCGATAGACTTTTCGGNACTTCCTGATTGGAGATTAATCTATTTCAGGAGATCGAGTGAGTATTTTATATAAACATCGTTCAACGGACAAAATCCGGTCTTTTTGATTCCCGACTGGCCTTCACCAAGAACATATTTAAGAAATTCAATAATAACCGGATCAGCAGGTTTTCCCAACGATCCAAGAGTCAGTTCCCTGCAGAGCTGATCAGGGAAAAAGCCAAGCCATAAACTTTTGTGAGCTTCTTCAAGATTTCTGAAAGGGACTTCCACCCTGTCGATCTTATTGTCAAAATCAAGATCTACAGGAATTATCTGAATATCTTTCTTCCTTTCACCGGTTGTGATATCAAAAGCGTATGAAAAATTACAAAATCCTATGGCGAGGGGATCTTCCTGGATATTTCTGATCATTTCATCATCCCCGCTGATCCCTATCCCTTTAAGATCAGATGCTTTCTTATACATGAACCCTGCCCATATTTCTGCTGCTCCCGATTCATCAGCCCTTGAATATACAGTAATTTTATCTCTTGCATTTGTATCGAGGATCTCACCCCATGTTACCTGCTTTCCTGAAGAAAAGACCCGTATGAATTCATCAGGACTTACGCCCTGTTTTAATAATCGTTCAATATGCGGATTTTTTTGGTTTACTATTGGAGCCACGCCATCCTTTGCAACTGAAACCACCCATATACCGGCTTTTGCCTCTTCATCTGTAAGTGGCCTCGATATCATTGCCAGCTGGCACTTTCCCTCAAGAAGGCTTGTGATACCTTCGCCGGTTCCTATTTTTGAAACCTCAATTTTTACACCAGGATGAATACTCATGAATTCATCAGCAAGTTTTAAAATCAGGGGATAGAGAGCATAGGCACCGCTGATTGAAAAGCTTCCTTTGAGTTCACTCTTAACTGTTTCCGCCTGTTGAGCTGACNCCCTGCTGGTTTTTGGAGAATTGCATCCTGAAACCAATGCAAAAATTAAAACCGAGATAATTATTTTTAACCGGACCATTTTTTCTTTAAAGTTATAAATTTATAAGCATTTTGTAAAAAAAAATGTAAGACAAAATGTCCCTGCTTTAAAACGAATTCCAGCTTTAGGTATTACAATTATAGTAATTTTAAGGCCCTGTTGATTTTAACTATTTGTGAGTACAAGTGTTATTACCTGTAATGTTATTTTAATCGATAAATGACCAGTCCGGTTATAGAGGTTAATAATGTCTGGAAATCTTTTAAGACAATTCAGGCTGTAAAAGGGATAAATCTTAAGATCCCGAAAGGCCAGTTTACTGCATTGCTGGGTCCGAACGGGGCTGGAAAAACAACACTTGTGGAGATGATTGAGGGGATCCAGAAGCCCGACAAGGGTGAAATAACCATTACAGGGAAACACTGGAAGGGAAACGAAGATGAGCTTCACAGGATAATAGGGCTTTCACTGCAGGAGACAAGATTTATTGATAAGCTAAGGGTGACCGAAACCTTGAGGCTTTTCGCAAGCTTCTTTAATCTTGGGAAAGAAAGGGTCAATGAAATAATNGTAATGGTTGGACTTGAAGAAAAGCGGAAGTCATATGTTGTAAATCTTTCCGGAGGCCAGCGGCAAAGACTAGCAATCGGAATAGCCCTTATAAATTCTCCTGCAATACTTCTCCTTGATGAACCAACAACCGGACTCGATCCGAATGCCAGGCGTGAGATATGGGAAATCCTTCATAATCTCAGAAAAATCTCTGAGACTTCAATGATACTTACGACTCATTATATGGAGGAAGCCGAGAAACTGTGTGACTATATTGTAATTATGGATAACGGAGTAATTCTTCGTGAAGGCACTCTTGGCCAGCTTCTGGAGGAAGCTAAAAATCTAGACGACCTTTTTGTAATGTTAACCGGGAGGAGAATAAATGAATAGGATACTCCGGTTAAATCAGCTTTGGAGGCTTACTCTGGCCTTGTTTCACGAAATAACTCGTGAACCCGGGGTTCTNTTCTGGGGAATAATTTTCCCAATTCTAATGTCGCTGGGTCTCGGACTGGCTTTTACAAAAAAAACCGATTCTGTCCGAAAGGTTGCCGTCAGCAAATCAATTGAGATTTCCGATAACGGAATCTCTGAATTGTCAAGGTTTCTTGAAACAGAGTGCCAGAAGCANCAGCCTTCTTCAAGCGATGATTACAGATGGAAGTATGAACTTAAGGATGATAAGCTTGGCAACACTGTTTTCCTTTTTTATGAGCTCGACTGGAATGACGCAATGGTTATGCTGAAGAGAGGTACGGTAAATCTTATTCTTCAAAGCAGTAACGGAAAAACAGGTTATCATTTTGATCCGGTAAATTCGGACGCTGAACTTACATACAGGAAACTCAGAAGCACAATAGAAAGGGGAAATCAAAATTATGCTGAAAACAACTCCGAAATCAGGCCCCTGACACTTACCGGTACCCGGTATATTGATTTCCTGGTTCCCGGACTTATCACAATGGGAGTAATGATGTCATCAATGTGGGGTATAAGTTACGGCATTATTGAAAAACGCTCCAAAAAGCTACTCCGCAGACTTGTGGCAACTCCGATGAAAAAGTCACATTTTCTTATCGCACTGATAACAGTCAGGATCGCAATGAACTTTGTTGAAGCCCTGGCATTGATTTTGTTTGCACTGATTGCATTCAACATTACGATCCAGGGAAGTGTTTCCGCCCTGATACTTACTTTCATTGCCGGGAATATAGCTTTTGCAGGGATTGCAGTGTTTGTCTCATCCCATACTTCAAATACTGAGGTCGGGAACGGCCTTATTAATGCAGTTGTAATGCCAATGATGATCCTGTCAGGAATATTTTTCAGCTACCAGAATTTCCCCGACTGGGGTATAAAGATAATCAGGGCTCTTCCGCTTACAATGATGACCGATGGCGTCAGAAGCATCTTCAATGAAGGGGCAGGTTATGGTGAGGCTGGTATACCAATACTGATCCTAACCGTAATCGGCATTATTTTTTTCGCAGCAGGTCTCAGAATATTCAAATGGCATTAAGATTTCCATCTAAATGAAGTACATCGCCTTTTTTTGTTTCAGTAACATAAGTTTTATCCTTGTACCTGAGTGATAACCTTGAACCGGCAGTCGAAATTACTTTTACCGACTGAAGCAAACCCTCTTTCCATGAATAATGCAGTTCGAAACCACCTCTTGCCCTGATTCCCTTTATTATGCCATCGGGTATCGCNTGGGGCAGTGCTGGTAATAATTCTATTTCACCAAGATGGCTTTGCAGGAGCATCTCGGCTATTCCTGCGGCCCCTCCAAAATTACCGTCAATCTGGAAAGGCGGATGGGCATCAAACAGATTCGGGTACGACCCTCCTCCTGATGANCCTCCCCCCCTTGCCTGTGATGAAGATTTACNCTGTGGCCTTAAGAGCATCTGAACCATTTTCCATGCATGATCCCCTTCTTTGAACCGCGCCCAGAAATTTATCTTCCATGCCAGACTCCACCCAGTCCCCTCATCCCCTCTTGCAACAAGAGATGTCTTAGCAGCTTCCATTAATCCGGGATTCTCCTTCCAGTTAATCTCACTGCCTGGGTAGACACCCCAGAGATGAGATACATGCCTGTGCTTGTTGTCCGGATCATCAATATCGGTCATCCATTCCTGGAGCTGGCCAAACCTTCCTGTTTTATAAGGTGCTANAGAAGGCAGAAGTTTTTTAAGCGAGTCAGCAAAAGTCGCATCAGTATTCANAATCTCTGAGGATTCAATACACGCTTTAAAAAGACTTTTAATAATCTCATGGTCCATTGTTGGACCTGATACCAGACCTCCGTTTTCGGGAGAATTTGACGGACAGGAGACCAGCCATCCTGTTGCTGGATCAGTTACGAGAAAATCCGNGTAAAACATTGCGGATTTTTTCATAACCGGCCATGCAATATTTTTCAGAAAATCAGTGTCCCTGCCGAAAAGGAAATGCTCCCAGTAATGGTGGGCCATCCAGCCACTGCCTGAAACCCATATTCCGTGATTTGAAGCATTTATAGGAGCCGCTCCCCTCCACAAATCAGTATTGTGATGCAAAACCCATCCCCTTGCATTATAATGATTNCTTGCCACTTTCTCACCGGCTGGCACCACCTCTCCTATCATCTTAAACAGAGCATTATGACATTCGGCGATATTAAGCACTTCCGCCGGCCAGTAATTCATCTCAGTGTTTATATTTACAGTGTATTTGCTGTCCCATGCAGGATTCAGTTTGTCGTTCCAAATCCCCTGCAGATTAGCCGGATATGTTCCTTCCCTGCTTGAGGAGAGAAGTAGATAACGCCCATATTGCACATAGATTGCCGCAAGTGAATTATCCATTTTCTCAGGTACTTTTAATATCCTGGCATCTGTTGGCAATCCTTCATTTCCTGAAGAGCCGAGATCAATTTTAAACCTGTTAAAGTATTTTTGATAATCAGCAATGTGCTTTTGCCTGATCTGTCTGTAAGTCTGACCAACTGCCGCTTCAACATACTTTTTGCATTGAGCATCAGGATCACCAGTGACATCAGATGGACTCACAAAATTTGTTGCGGCAGAAAGGATGATAGTAGCTTCATTGGCCTTTTCGATATGCAATTTATTCCCGTTAATAAAGATTCTGCCACCTTTTACAGTCGTTTTAATTATTGCTGTCCCCCCGAGGAGACCATCCTTTATCTTTAGCCTCAGGGTTATCATTCCATTCTTATCCGGGACTGCAGTAAATCCCTCATGAAGAGCAGTCAATGAAACATCAAAAGTCAGAGCATTCTTTTTGCTGCAAGCCAGATTTATTGCTATCAGATTATCCGGATAACTTGCAATATACTCNCTTGTAAAAGAAGTACCTCCCGCATCATAGCTGGTTTTACAGACNGCGGTTGACAAATCTAGTTCTCTCCTGTAATCAGTCACGTTACCCTGCCCGGGGAAAGTNAGCCATAAATCCCCGAATGGCTGGTATTTCTCCTGATGGAGGGGAACACTCATGAATTTCTCCAGAGCAAGATCTTCAGCTTCCTTCTGTTTTCCCTGCCATATAAGCTCCCTGATCCTGCCAAGGTATCCAAATGCCCCTTTATTTGAATAATCATGAGGTCCGCCTGTCCAGAGAGTCTCTTCGTTAAACTGGATATGATCTTCTTCCGTACCACCGTAAATCATTGCCCCCAGTCTGCCGTTTCCGACAGGCAACGCCTCTTCCCAGATGGCAGCAGGTTTTTCGTACCATAATATGAGGTTTTCTTTCTCCTGAGCACTGCAGGCGGGAGAAAGGAAAAATAATAAAGCAAGAAAAAACGACTTTGGAGCTCTCCTCATCTGTATCTTTATTTTAAGGTTTCCTTACCAAGATACGAACTTATTTTTTTACCTCATGATGGAAAATTTTTTTCTGATAATGCAGCATCCTGTTTTTCGTAAAGTCTTTATGTCGGAATGAGTACTAATAAATAAAAAATGATATGAAAAACCTGAGGTATTCTTTGATTTTGTTCCTTGCTCTCGGAATCACTTATTGCACTGATGGCCAGATCAGGAGAACAGTGTACGGCAATAATCATGTTGTAAAGAAAGAAAGGGAAGCAGGGAAATTCGCCGGTTTAAGGGTCAGCAGCGGAATTGATGTGTATCTTAAACAGGGTGACAAAGAATCAATTCAGGTTGAAGCAGACGAGAACCTGCACGAGTACATAATCACTGAGATAAGGGATGGTGTTCTGCATGTTTATTCTGAAGCCAATATCATGAGAGCTGAAATGAAAAGAGTATATGTTTCCATGAAGGACATAAACTCCCTTAAAACTTCGAGTGCCGGNGATATTATTGGTGAAACTCCGGTAAAAACCGACAGACTCGATTTATCAGCAAGCAGTGCCGGAGACATCAAACTCGAGATCTATGTAAAAGAGGCTGAGGCAAACATAAGCAGTTCTGGTGATGTGACACTTACAGGAGTGGCTGATATGCTTAATGCGGACCTTAGCAGTGCAGGCGATCTTAACGCTTACGGGCTCGAAGTAAGGGAAGCAGACGTTTCCGCTTCGAGTGCGGGAGATGCAGACATAAGTGTATCTGAAAGGTTGAGAGCAAGATCCTCAAGTGCAGGGGATATAAACTACCGCGGGAATCCNAAATACGTCGACGCCCATTCGTCGAGTGCAGGGGGTGTGCACAGGAGATAGTCCTAATCAATATATATAACTTACTCTCATTAATTGAGCCGGCAGGTATTTACTGCCGGCTTTTTTTTAACTTTGTATCATTGCAAAACAAATCTTAAATATCGTACCATAAATGAAAGAAAATATCACCTTAAGCCTTAAGAATGCNGTTAGTTTTGTATCATACGAAGAGATCCTTGCTCTCGCTCAGCAATCGGTAAGGCATCTTGACAACCTGAACAGGAGAACCGGTGCCGGAAGCGATTTCCTTGGGTGGCTTTCCCTTCCGGATGATATCCTGCCTCAGCTTGACAGAATAGAAAAGATAGCAAAACATCTTAAATCAATTTCAGACATTACAGTAGTAGTCGGAATCGGGGGTTCGTATCTTGGCTCAAGGGCAGTTATTGAAGCTCTGTCTCATACATTTTCAACCCTTCGNAAAGAAAAACATCATGAAATAATTTTCGCNGGCCAGAATCTTTCAGAGGACTATATTGCAGATCTTCTCGAAATACTCGACACATCAGACTATTCGATAGTTGTAATCTCAAAATCAGGGGTTACCACAGAACCTGCNATTGCTTTCAGGATCCTTAAAAATCATCTTGAAAAGAAAGTTGGTAAAGCTGCCGCCGGAGACAGGATCGTTGCAATTACCGACAGTAAAAAAGGCGCTCTCAGACCTCTTGCCGAGTTAAACGGATACGAAACATTTGTGATCCCTGATAATATCGGAGGAAGGTATTCTGTACTAACCCCTGCCGGACTTTTACCTGTAGCTCTCTGCGGACTGGATATAAGGATGCTTGTTAAGGGTGCAAAATCGATGGAACAGATCACCCGCCAGAACAGGAATGCTGCCTCCAACCCATCACTTATGTATGCAGCTGCCCGCAACCTTCTTATGCAGACAGGCAAAACAACTGAAATAATGATAAGCTACAATCCCAAGTTACATTATTTTGCAGAATGGTGGAAACAACTCTTCGGGGAGAGTGAAGGCAAGGACGGAAAAGGGATCTTTCCTGCAGCAGTTGATTTCACAACTGATCTGCATTCATTGGGGCAATATATTCAGGATGGCCAGAGAATTATGTTTGAAACTGTTCTTTCGGTTAAGAATCCAAAAAAGAGTGTGTTAGTTCCAAAGGAGAAAGAAGACGCTGACCAGCTTAATTATCTTAGCGGACAAAGGCTTTCCCATGTCGATCACAATGCTGAAGCCGGTACAATCATTGCACATAATGATGGTAATGTCCCTGTTATGCACATTTCAATCCCTGAACTTAATGAGTATTACACAGGTCAGTTGTTCTATTTCTTTGAATTAGCATGTGCTGTCAGCGGGTATATTCTGGATGTCAATCCTTTCGACCAGCCCGGTGTCGAAGCATACAAGAAAAACATGTTCGCTCTTAATAACAAACCAGGNTATGAGGAAGCAGGGAANGAATTAAGGGAAAGATTAAAATAAAGATTATGAAAATCGAGCTTAGAAAAGATTTTACCTGGGCGCTGGTGGTCCCGTCAAGTATGGGAGTGCGGATTACTCCTGCCGGAAGCCAGCCAGTACATTGCAGCGATACCTTCAATATGCAGGTGACAAGTGCCGAAACAAATGTGGCAAGTGTTCCGGCATATCTGGGACTTCCTGTTAAGGTGCTTACAACTTTTGTAAAGGATAGTCCGATTGCCCGCATGATAAAGGATAACCTTTCGGGCAGGCATATGGCCTATGAAGGAGTTGAGGTTGAACAGGGAGGACCATGGGGATTTCGTCATCAGTTCAATATTGCCGACAGCGGTTATGGATCGAGGGGGCCAAGAGTACATAATGACCGTGCAGGTGAGGTGGGAAGAATGCTCAACGTTAAGGATTTTGACCTGGAACGGCTCTTTGATGATGAAGGAGTACAGATACTTCATTTATCAGGACTAATAGCCGCACTGTCGGCAGAAACAAGCAATTTCTGCCTTGAACTTGCAAGGGCAGCAAGGAAGCACGACACAAGGATATCATTCGATCTGAATTTCAGGGCCTCTTTCTGGAAGGAAAGGGAAAAGGAACTTTCTGCCACCTTCAGGGAGATAGCAGGAATATCTGACATACTTGTCGGAAATGAAGAGGATTTCCAGCTGTGTCTTGGGATACCGGGCCCCGAAGAAGGAGGCAAGGATCTTTCGGCAAAAATTGATAGTTTCAGGGAGATGATTAAGAGAGTTAAAAAGGAGTTCCCTTCAACTTCAGTATTTGCCACAACACTAAGGCAGGTAAAAAACACGAATGAACATCTCTGGGGCGCAATAATGCTTGAAGGTGACAAATGGCATGTTGTAGAACCTCGCGAAATTCATGTGCTTGACCGTATAGGCGGAGGTGACGGATTTGTGGGAGGCTTACTTTATGGTGTGCTTAAGGGATGGGAACCTGATAAATGGATCCAGTTCGGATGGGCAACGGGAACACTTGCAACTACAGTTGTTACAGATTATGCCCAGCCTGCCGATGAAGATCAGGTATGGAGCATTTGGAAGGGAAATGCCAGGGTAAAGAGATAAAAACTTACTTTTTACCTTTAAGTTTGAATTTCTTAACAAAATCATCAATGACCTGCGAAAGGTTTGGATCGCCTATTTCCTGCAGATCGTAGTAAACCCTTGTATTCGGCTTTTTGATCTTTATTATCCGGTTCAGGTCAATCGGTGTTGCAATTATGACACTGTCGCAATCAGTATTGTTTATCGTTTTTTCAAGGTCCTTAAGCTGCTGGTCACCATAACCCATTGCAGGAAGAAGCGTTCCAATATTAGGGTAGAGCCTAAATGTCTCGCTAAGCTTTCCAACAGTAAACGGACGCGGATCAACAAGTTCAGTGGCTCCGTATTTTTTTGCAGCAACAACTCCTGCCCCTATTTTCATTTCACCATGAGTAAGAGTTGGTCCATCCTCAACGACAAGAACTCTCTTCCCCCTGATGACAGAAGAATCATCAACTTTAATTGGTGAGGCTCCATCAATTACAATTGCTTTTGGATTTACTTTTTCAATGCTCTCCCTTACGATCTGGATAGCTTCAGGCGGGGCACTGTCAATTTTGTTTATGACAACGATATCCGCGATGCGAAGGGTAACTTCACCGGGATAATATCTGAGTTCATGTCCGGCCCTGTGAGGATCGGTTACAGTAACCATTAGATCAGGCTTGTAAAACGGGAAATCGTTGTTACCTCCGTCCCATAATATCACATCACATCCATTCGGATCCTTTTCAGCTTTGCGAAGTATGGCTTCATAGTCGACTCCGGCATATATCACATTGCCTCTTGCAACATGTGGCTCATATTCCTCCATCTCTTCAACGGTGCATTTGTGTTTTGCAAGATCACCGATAGTCGCAAACCGCTGGACCTTCTGTTCGGCAAGATCTCCGTAAGGCATAGGGTGACGGATAGCAACAACTCTGAGTCCCTTCTTCATGAGTAATTCTATAATCCTTCTCGATGTCTGGCTTTTCCCGCAGCCGGTCCTTATGGCTCCAACAGCTATTAAAGGCTTTGTGCTTCTGACCATGGTAGCTTCNGGACCGAGAAGAACAAAATTAGCACCTGCTGCATTCACCAATGCGCTTACTGACATCACCTTCTGATAAGTTACATCACTGTAAGAAAAAACACAATCATCAACTTTATACTTCGAAATCAATTCTGCAAGTTTCTCTTCAGCAAAGACAGGAATGCCTTTCGGATATAGTCTTCCTGCCAGTACTCCGGGATACTTCCGACCGGCAATATCCGGAATCTGCGCAGCCGTAAAAGCAACTACATTATAACTTTCATTATCCCTGTAAAATGTATTGAAGTTATGAAAATCCCTTCCTGCTGCTCCGATAATAATAACATTCTTTCCTGGCATAGTTCCTCCTTTACCTGTTTATAATTTATTCACTGTAATAACCGTTTTAAATAGAAAGTGATGCGACAAATTTATAATTTGCATACTTAATATCCGAACATTTCAGTCTGTTTTTTACCGCACTGATATTTAGGCATAATTCTCTGAATTTCAATTCATTTACAGGGATTTAATTATATTTTGAAAACATGTTAAAGAAAATGTTTACAGCATATTCAGGCTAAACTTATTTCTTTGTACTATTACTTTCTGAAATGAATGTTTTAGCCCACATATATCTTTCAGGTGATTCTGATAAAATTATCATCGGGAACTACATAGGAGATTATGTAAAAGGGCGTGATTATCTTAATTATCCTGATCAGGTAAGAAAGGGAATAATACTTCACCGGCATATTGATGGCTTCACCGACAGGCATCCTGTTGTCCACCGCAGTAAAATATATTTTTCACGAAAATATCATAAATACTCAGGTGTAATCACCGATATACTTTATGATCACTTCCTGACAAAGGAGTGGAATTTCTTTTCAAGAAGACCTCTCGAGAGTGTAACATACAATTTTTACAGGGCTATGGTCAATAATTACGAGATCCTGCCTGATAATGTAAGAAAGATGATGCCCTTTTTCATAATTAACAACTGGATAGAATCATACCAGACCAGAAGCGGTATCAGGCATGTTCTGAATACATTAAGCAAACGTTCATCGCTGCCTAACGAGACAAGGTTTGCAATGAAAGCTCTTAAGAAAAACTATTATTCCCTTCATGATGATTTTATGGAATTCTTCCCAGAGCTGATCGATTATGTTGAAAAGGATTTCGGGATAGAAATCTCTCACAGGATTACAATTCCATTCTGATCACACCAGATATTCTGCACGGCTCGCATCAAGCCGCAAAAAAATGAAGAGCAGGATTGTGAAGCCCCACATGGAACTCCCTCCGTAACTGAGAAAGGGAAGCGGGATACCAATAACAGGAACCAGACCTATTGCCATTCCCACATTAATGAAAAAATGAAAGAACAGTATTGACACAACACCATAACCGTAAATCCTTGAGAAATCCGATCGCTGCCGTTCTGCAAGTATAATTAGTCTTATCAGTAGAAAAACATATAAAGCTATTACAACAAGAGAGCCCAGAAATCCCCATTCCTCTCCAATTGTGCAGAAAATAAAATCAGTACTCTGGGCCGGAACGAATTTAAATTTAGTCTGTGTCCCCTGAAGATAGCCTTTACCCGAAAAACCTCCGGAACCNATTGAAATTATTGACTGATTGACATTATATCCTGTTCCGTGGGGATCTGATTTTATGCCAAGAAGAATTTCAACCCGTTCTTTCTGGTGAGGCTTAATAAGCTTATTGAATGCGAAATCAACNGAATTTACAAAAGCCAGGCTCCCGACAAGAAAAACGAAGATAACAATCAGGGATATTGCTTTTTTATTGTAGAAATATACCGCATAAACTGTTCCTGAAAGTATTAGCGAGAGGAACAAAACATGTTCATCATTTAATACTTTAATTATCAAACTATTGAGCAAATAAATAATAGCAGAGATTATTAAAAAGATCCCTGCGCCTGCCAGACATATTTTCCATTTACGGGTTACAATTAAAGCCAAAATGAATGCAACTGCCAAAAGGCCGATTGTCAGATAAAGGTTATCGAAAATCAATGTAAAAAAGAAAAGGATCACCATAATCAGTCCCGAAACAAAAATATACGGGCTCATGCCTTCCCTGAAAAGAACCATAAAGAGAGCAAAGTACACAACCGCGGAACCCATGTCAGGCTGAATGACAACCAATAATGCAGGTAACAGGATTATGCCGATTGAGGTCATGAAAATCCGTAGACTGCTCAAATCGTGCTTTCCCGAATTCAGATATGCTGAAAGCGCCAGGGCTGTTCCGAATTTGGCAAATTCTGAGGGCTGAATGGTGAGTGATCCGAGCTGAAACCATGATCTTGCACCATTGATTTCTTTCCCTGCTATCAAAACCAGAATCAGAAGGAATATAAGTGCTCCGTAGATGAAATAGGCAAAGAAAAAATAAAACCGTGTGTCTGTAACAACAACAAAGACTGCAATTATAAAGGTAGCCAGTATCCATATAAATTGCTTTCCGTATCGCTGCGAAAGATCAACTATTTTGGTATGCTCCTCATTGTAGACAGCTGCATAAATGTTGAACCATCCGATGATGACTATCAACAGAAAGACAAGTATTGCTGACTTGTCAAGCCTTCCCCAGATGCTACCGGTTCTTGTTGTCACCGGCTATGAGATTTAGTTCAAGCATTCTTTGCTCCGAAAATTTATTGGTGATCGCACCTGTTAAATACTTTTCGATCATCAGACTGGCAACGGGAGCTGCATAGGTTGCCCCGAATCCTGCGTTTTCAACATACACCGCAATTGCAATCTTCGGATTATCCTTAGGCGCAAATGCTATGAAAACTGAATGATCCTTTCCATTACCGAGAGGGTTTTGTGCAGTTCCGGTTTTACCACATACAATGATATCCTTCAGGGCTGCCCCTCGTGCAGTAGCACCGGCTTCTCCGTTCACTGCCGCTTCCATTCCAAGTATTATTGATTCAAAATTAACTGAATCAATATTAATGACCTGCTTTGTGAGATATTTCTGATCAATTTTCTTATCTGTTCCTATTGATTTTACAATATGAGGAACACAATAATAGCCCCTGTTGGCTATTGCAGCAGTCATATTAGCCATCTGCAGTGGAGTGGTTTCTATTTCACCCTGCCCAATGGCCATGGAAATCACTGTCAGAGCCTTCCATCTGTTTTTTCCATAGTATTTGTCAAAATAAGCAGGTGAGGGAACGAGTCCGGTAAGCTCATTAGTGAATTCTATACCAAGCTTTTTCCCAAATCCGAATTCATTCAGATACTCTTTCCATTTAGTATAGGCAGCTTCAATTGTGGGATATACCGGATTTTCAAGGATCCTTCTGTAGGTCTGACAGAAATATGAATTGCACGAGTTTGAAATGCCATGGATGAGGTCAAGAGGCGAACTATGGGAATGACATTTGACAAATAAATACCCGTTGTTGCAGCCGAAAAGTGTTGAGGGGGTTATTACTTTTTCCTGCAGGCCGATCAATCCGTTTATAGGTTTGAACGTTGATCCGGGGGGATACTTCGCCTGCAAAGCTCTGTTAAACAATGGTAGGTGTGCAGTGTCGGCGCTTAGCCTTGCAAAATTCTCCGAACGTACTCTTCCTACAAGAAGATTGGGATCATAATTCGGACTGGAAACCAGAGCAAGCACCTCACCTGTCTTTGGCTCTAGAGCCACAATACTTCCTGATTTATTCCGCATCAGGAGTTCTCCATACTCCTGAAGATCCATATCAACTGTCGATATTATATCTTCCCCCTGAACTGCCACGGTATCCATCCTGCCTTCAGCATAAGAACCTTTAATCCTGCTGTAAACATCTACCAGGTAAATTTTCACACCCCTCTGTCCTCTCAGGTACTTTTCGTAGGCTTCCTCAATCCCGAGTTTTCCGATATAATCTCCCGATTTGTAGTAAGGCTCCTTCTTAACAAGCGATTCGTCAACCTCGCTTACATACCCCAGAATATGCCCGGCTATCGGCTTTGAGTACTTCCTTAAGGTTCTTGGTTGCACATAAAATCCGGGATAAAGGAACATTTTCTCCTGGAGTCTTGCGTATGATTCGGCAGAGATCTGTTTCAGAAAGACAGAAGGTGCACGTCTGGAATAGCTCAGGGCAGCTTTCATCCTGTCCCTGAATGAGGTTGCTGAAATACCAACCAGGTTGCAGAATTCCGCTGTATCAATTTTTGTAACCTGGGCAGGAACTACCATAATGTCATAAGCTGCCTGATTATACACCATCAGGTTTTTATTCCTGTCATAAATCAGACCCCGGGCCGGGTATTGGGTAACGTATCTCAATACATTATTATCGGCCGACAGCCTGTAAGTATCCTTAACAACCTGAATTACAAATAATCTCGAAAGCAGAATAAGCGATGCCAGCACAATCAGTGCTATTATAATATACTTCCTGCTAATAAATGCATCTTTCATAATGGAATTTTCACTTCCCTTTCCTGTAGTACTCAATAAGAAGGATAAAACCTGTCGTAAAGAGTGAACTCACCAGAATCCTGAATATTGTCCTGAAAAAATCGGCGAATCTGAAAACCTCAATGAAAAATAGTGCAGTATGATGAATCAGAACAATAGTTGTCGCATAAATAGCAAACCATCTGAAACCATATACCGCCATTGAGAGGTCCGATCCCGTTTCATATCCGTCGCGGGGAGCAATAACCCTTAAAACAAACGGCCGTGAAAATCCTGCCAGAAGGGTCGCCGAAGCATGCATTCCGGGTGATCCAAAGAATAAGTCAATTATCAGTCCTGTCAGAAATGAAATAATAAGCACAAGCCATGCCGGAGTTATGGAAGGGAGAAGGAGAATGATCATAATGTATACGTACGGGTTTACAAAACCACTAAACTGAATATTGTTCAGTACCAGGATCTGAAGGAGCATCAGAAGGACAATTATTAAGCCGTATCTAAATATAGAATTGATCATTGAAGTTGATTTTCCAGTTGGATCTGCTCCGTTCTCTTAAGGTTGCCAATCACATTAACATATTGTACTTTCTTAAAATCAGTAAAAAGTTCTATTGTTATTTTGTAAAAATCACTGCCGCTTTTCTTTACATCACTTACTGTTCCTATTTCCACACCTTCAGGGAAGATAGCTGAAAATCCGGTTGTCTCGATTGTATCTCCCACGTTAACAATAATGTGTTGAGGGATTTCATTCAGGACAGCATGCCGGTAATTCCTGCCATCCCAGCTAAGGGATCCGAAATATCCGTTTGACCTGATCCTTGCACTTAATCTGAAATCAAGGTTAAGAAGAGAGATGCCAACCGAAAAATTCCCCGAACATCCAACAATTACTCCGACTACATCCTTCCCGCTGGTGACTGCCATATCGACCTTTATCCCCTGGAGGGTTCCCTTGTCGATTGTGAAGTAGTTTTTTTGTTTGTTTACCGAGTTATTTATTACCCTGGCATGTGTGTATTGATATTGCTGGCGGAAAAGAGAATCTCCGACAGAGACAAATCTAAGATCTTCCCTGGCAGATAGCTTTTCGATCCGGTTTCTGAGGCTGCTGTTTTCCGCTGAAAGATTTGCATTTATCTCACGAAGATTAAGATAGCTACGTACATTGCTGATTCTTTCCTCAAGACCCCTTGTGATTCCCTGCATTCCCTTAACCACTGTGGAATTATGATAACTGTTCCCGCTTGTGAGCCAATACAATGCTATTCCTTCCAGGAAAAGAAATACAATAATATTAATGTATTTCAACAGAAAGTTTAGCAGGTTTCTCATTCACATCTTCAGGTTATCTCATCAGGAAAGGAAACTTATCAACGTTCTTAAGTGCCACTCCGGTGCCCCTTGCGACTGCATGAAGTGGATCCTCGACAACATTGAAATTAATGTTTATCTTGTCGGCAAGCCTTTTGTCAAGGCCTCTGAGGAGTGCTCCCCCTCCGGCCAGGTATATTCCTTTGTTCACTATATCGGCATATAGCTCAGGAGGTGTCTGTTCCAGAACATTGAGAAGGGCAGCCTCTACTTTCGTGAGTGATTTGTCGAGGCAATACGCAATTTCCTGATAGGAAATAGGTATTTCAATTGGAAGGGATGTCATAATATTCGGACCTCTTACAATATAATCCGGTGGAGGATTATCTATATCAGGCAAGGCTGCCCCGACCGCTATTTTTATATCCTCAGCAGTTCTTTCACCTATCTTTATATTGTGCTGATGCCTCATATACGACTGAATATCTGATGTAAACCCGTCACCAGCGATCCTGATCGATTTGTTGCATACAATTCCGCCCAGAGCAATAACCGCGATTTCTGTAGTGCCGCCGCCTACATCAATAATCATGCATCCTTCAGGAGCCTCAACATCAAGACCGATCCCTATTGCAGCTGCCATTGGCTCATAGATAAGGTAAACATCCCGTCCTCCGGCATGTTCTGAAGAGTCACGAACAGCCCGCAGTTCCACTTCTGTACTTCCTGAAGGAATACAAACCACCATTTTCAGGGAAGGAGCAAAGAATTTCGGACCTGTGTTTATCAGCTTGATCATTCCCCTTATCATCAGTTCCGCGGCATTGAAGTCGGCAATTACACCGTCGCGCAATGGCCTGACAGTCTTTATATTCTCATGAGTCTTTCCGTGCATCTGCCTTGCTGCATCCCCGATTGCGATAAGCTTCCCTGTATTTTTATCAATTGCAACTATCGACGGCTCATCAACAACTATCTTATCATTGTGTATGATTACAGTGTTTGCNGTTCCAAGGTCAATTGCAATTTCCTGTGTCAAGAATGAAAATAATCCCATTGAACTATAATTAATAAGTTTAGTGTTTAAAATGTCTTTTCCCGGTAAAAACCATTGCGATTCCGTTTGCCGAGCAATAATCGATCGAATCCTGATCCCTGACCGATCCTCCNGGCTGAACTACTGCGGTAATGCCCGCCTTATGGGCAATCTCAACACAGTCGGCAAAAGGGAAGAAAGCATCGGAAGCCATAACCGAACCTTTAAGATCAAAACCGAATGACCGTGCTTTTTCAACAGCCTGTTTCAATGCATCAACCCTTGAAGTCTGACCGATACCGCTGGCACAAAGTTGCTTATTCTTTGCAAGCACTATAGCATTTGATTTACTATGTTTTACGATTTTGTTCGCAAAAACAAGATCCTCAATCTCGTTAACCGTAGGAACTTTTAAAGTTACGGCTTTCATATCGGCTGCCAACTCCGTGCTCAGGTCCCTCTCCTGCCATAAGACACCATCGAGGAGAGATCTGAAATAATACGGGTTGCCTGCTTTTTTCTTCCGCCTGAGGATTATCCGGTTTTTCTTCTGTCTTAGTATGTCAAGTGCTTTACCGGAGTATTCGGGAGCGATTATAATTTCAAAAAAGATCTTATCGATTTCAACAGNTTCTTCTTCCCCTACCGGGACATTTACAACTATAACACCACCATAAGCCGATACAGGGTCGCAGGCAAGTGCATCNTTCCAGGCATCAAGAGGATCTGGACGGGAAGCTACTCCGCAGGCATTATTATGCTTGATAATAATATATGTNGTTTCACTGAACTCATCTATAAGGCCAACAGCCGAGTCAATATCGAGGAAATTATTATATGAGATCTCCCTGCCATGCAACTTGTCGAATAGTTTGTCCTGGTCGCCAAAGAAAATACCTTTCTGATGAGGATTTTCCCCGTAACGGAGAGGATATGAAGTGTTTATGCTTTCTCTGAACACTTCAATTCCTGCACTTCTGTTGAAATATCTGAAGATTGCGGTATCGTAATTTGAAGAGGTTTTAAAAGCTTCCGCGGCAAAAAATTTCCTGTCCTCCTGCAATGTCATTCCTTTTTTCTCATTCAAAAGTGTTAACAATCTCAGATATTGCTCTCTTCCGGAAACAACCAGAACATCTTTGAAATTTTTTGCAGCAGCTCTTATGAGTGAAATACCGCCGATATCTATTTTCTCAATAATCTCCCCCTCATCATCAACCGACCCGACAGTTTTTTCAAAGGGATACAGATCAACGATAACAAGGTCAATCTCAGGAATACTGTATTTAATCAATTGCTCCGCATCTTCAGGATTATCCCTTCTTGCAAGAATTCCTCCGAAGACCGATGGATGGAGGGTTTTGACCCTGCCGCCAAGTATCGAAGGGTAAGTTGTCAGAGATTCAACAGTTTCGGCAGCAATCCCAATATCCCTGATAAAGTCAAAGGTACCTCCCGTAGAATAAATTTTAATCTCCAGTTTGTCGAGGGTTCTGACAATTTCTTCAAGTCCCTCCTTATAATAAACTGAGATTAGTGCACTCTTTATTCTCTTTTCACTCATAATCTGATTTTTACGATTGGTCTCACCCTGCAGATCCCGGCGGTTAAAAATAGATATTTTTTTATTATCCTCAATACAAAATAATTATGAATATTGATGACANTACCGCTGGTCCCAAAAATTCAAATCATTTTCTTACCTTTGACATTCCATAAATGTTTTAAACTATTCGGAAATGTCATTAAGACTTCTAAGTGAAGGGTTTTTGTTCGCTTTTAAATCTGTGGTCGTTAACAAGCTGCGGACCTTCCTGTCACTTTTTGGTATTACCATAGGGATATTCTGCATCATATCCGTTTTTACTGTGCTTGACTGGATGGAAAAATCAATACGGGATGCAATCAATTCGATGGGAAGCAACGTTGTTTATGTGCAGAAATTCCCGTGGTCGTTCGACGGGAACCTGGCATGGTGGGACATAATGAAATGGCCTTCAGTTTCATTAAGCGATTACCAGTCGGTCAAGAATAAATCAACAAAAGCAGAAGCAGTTTCATTTCTTATAGCAAAATCGGATAAGGTCAAATNCAAGAATAATGTTGCAAATGATGCTCCCGTTGCAGCAGTTACTGATGATCTTGAAAAAGTGGTCTTATTCGAAATTGCAAAAGGCCGCTACTTTTCTCCCTTTGAATATTCAAGCGGAAACAATGTTGCAGTAATCGGAGCTGAAGTTGCTGAAAGGCTTTTTGAGNATGCTGATCCTATTGGCAAGGAGGTAACAATGTCTGACGGTTATAAAGCAAGGGTAATAGGTGTTCTCAAGAAGGAGGGACAGGGAGGTATCAGTTTAAGCAATGTGGACCAGATCACTCTTATTCCTTTGAACTTTGGCAGGAATTTTATCAATATCCGCAACAGATTCGTTGACTCTCAGATGATGATAAAGGCAAAACCTGATGTCTCTGCCCAGGAGCTTTCTGATGAGCTTACTATGGTTTTAAGAGCTTCACGGAGATTGAAGCCGGCTGAAACCACAAACTTTTCCGTAAACACTCCGACAATGCTCTCGAGGGGCTTTGAATCAGTTTTCAAAGGAATTAATATAGGAGGCTGGATTATCGGGGCTTTTGCAATACTTGTTGGAGGATTCGGAATAGCGAATATAATGTTTGTTTCAGTAAGGGAAAGAACTAATATAATTGGTATTCAGAAAGCCCTGGGAGCCAAAAAATTCTTTATCCTTCAGCAATTTCTTACTGAATCTGTCCTCCTTTCGGTAGCAGGAGGAGCACTTGGGTTAATAATGATCTTTATCGGAACACTGATTGTTAATTACCTTTACGATCTGAATATATACCTCACTCTTGGCAATATTATTCTTGCAGTTGTGATCTCTGCNATTATAGGTATTGTTGCAGGTTATGCTCCTGCAAATTCTGCCGCCAAAATGAATCCGGTGGATGCCATAGGATTCTCATTCTGAAGACTTTAAATTTTCCCCGATCCAGTTTGTGAGTTCAACAAACTGTTCGACCGACAGTTGTTCAGGCCTGAGATGATATGAGTGATAATCGTCAGACTTCATGTAAAATGCTGATCTGACAGAGTTTCTCAATGTTTTGCGGCGCTGGTTGAAACAGCTCTTTACCACCCTGAAAAAGAGAGTTTCATCACAATCGAGCTTTACTGTTTCATTTCTTCTTAGNCTTATTACTCCTGACATCACCTTGGGAGGCGGAGTAAAAACTNTATTTGATACCGAAAACAGGTATTCTGCTGAATAAAATGCCTGAAGGAGGACNCTCAATATTCCGTAGGTTTTTGAACCGGGTCTGGCACAAATCCTTTGCGCCACNTCTTTTTGCAGCATTCCGCAAACTTCAACAACTATTTCACGGTGGTCAAGGATCTTGAAGAATATCTGACTTGAGATGTTATATGGGAAATTACCTATTATCGCAACTTTATTGCTATAGTATTCTTCGAGTTCAAATGTCAGAAAATCACCTGTTATAATTTTATCAAATCCAGGATACCTGTTTTTAATGTAATGAACCGATTCATTATCAATTTCTATAACCCTGAAATCAGGAAATCCCCTTTCAATCAGAAAATCTGTAAGAATGCCCATTCCCGGACCTATTTCAAGGACGCTGTTGTAACCATTGCCGGTGAGGGAATCACAAATTCTTCCGGCGATTGCTTTATCATGCAGAAAATGCTGTCCCAGGTTTTTCTTTGGATATACTTTATTCATTCATTTCCTTTTCTCCCCTTCTCACTTCAGGTGAAGGGGCCGGGGGATGAGATGATATTTTTTCATACTTGCAGCAGTTCTCTTCCGAATTTTCTCCAGATCGGGACTTTAAGTGTTTCAAGGAACTCAATAAAGCGTTTAAGAGTATTCAGATAGAGAGTGACGAATAATACAATAGTCATCAGCCAGATTGCAACCACATTGAACAAAAGAGTATCTATCTTCATGTTACCCAACATCTTAAAAGGAGCAAAAAAATGAGCCCGGCCAAATTTTGATCCAGGTTTCATAAAAACAGGATCAGCTTTCTGGATGAGCTTGTTTTCAGATTCATATATTCTATTGGTATTAAGTCTGTTAAGTACCACATTCATCAAACTCTCATTATAATTCGCTTCCTTAAGTTTCCGAAATTCAGCTTCACCCATTTTCTCCTCCATGGCCGTAACCAGCGAATCCTTCCTCTCTGAGATAATCCTGTTTCTTGTTCTGAATGTAACTAAAAGAGTGTCAAGAAACTTTTTTGCCTGATCACCGACAAAATCATTGAACCCTGAATAGTTCAATGAGGAGATCCAACTGCCAGGAACTAATCCTGTTTCCGAGGATAGTTCNCTGAGGTGAAAATTCACCTTCCGCANATTGTTGCCTGAGAGTTCCATATACTGGGGATTCTTTCCGGCAGTTTTGCATTCATCAATTTTAACTTTAAGAGTGCCAATCAGAAATGAAGTATACCAGCTGGTCTGACTGATTTCCATTTCATAATTAAAAAATGGCTTTTCGAATCTATTGTTCTTGAATTCTTCGACCATTAAAGCCTCATATGCCCAGCGTGTTACCATGGCATCTCCAATGACCGGAACATAAATTTTTTTACTTATAGATTTATGAAGGTCGTCGAATTTTATCATTGCTCCTCCGAGCAGCAGCATNGGAACAAGAAGCAGGGGAATCAGTATATAAATGCTGACAGCTGTTCTCATACCGGCTGAAATGTTCAGTCCGAGCATATTACCGAAACAGGCTGTGGAGAANAGTATCAGCCATTGCTGAAGGAGCATACCTCTCACCTCAAGCATGATATTTGCAACAACCACGAAACTTAATGANTGTATCGCGGACATAACAAACAGGAAGCTTATTTTAGACAGTAAATAACTTAACCTGCTGATATTTAAGAACTTTTCTCTCTCAAGGATCTTCCTGTCCCTGTAGATTTCTTCGGCACTTACAGTAAGCCCGACAAACAGCGAGACGATTATTGACATAAATAGGAAGACAGGATAATTCTTNTTGGCGCCAAATGTATAGACTCCATTTTCACTGAACTTTGACAGGAAACCAAGTATCAGCGCCAGAGCAGGTACCTCAAGGAGATTGATTGTCATATATTGCCTGTCGGCAAACTTGCGGGTTACATTGCGTCTGATAAAAGTTTTTATCTGCACCCATTTTTCCGGNAACCTGAAATTGCTCTGCGGAAGGGCAGTTTTGACAGGCTCGTCCTTTAAACCGGGCATCATTTTCTTTTTGTACTTTTCGTACCATTCCTTAGGGCTCACCTGCCTCTCTTTTCCAGCAAAACCCGAATTATCGATCACTTTTACTTCGACTATATGCAGGATATCTTCAGTTTCAATATTGCCGCAATTAGGACATTCACTTTCAGCCGCATTAGCCTGTGATGTTTCAGTTTTAAAATAAACCAGGGCTTCCACGGGGTCGCCATCATAGATCATATATCCGCCTTTGTCAAGGATCCATAGCCTGTCGAACATTTTTAGAATATCTGACGATGGCTGGTGAATAATTGTAAAAACAAGCTTTCCTGACAGTGCCTGATTTTTAAGAAGGGTCATTACCTTCTCCGAATCGAATGACGATAAACCTGAAGTAGGTTCATCCACAAACAGAACACCCGGCTCCCTCATAAGTTCAAGTCCAATGTTCAGCCTCTTGCGCTGGCCTCCGCTCACTTTCTTGTTCATCGGATCTCCTACCTGAAGATCCTTGATATCCATAAGATCAAGATCGGCAAGGACCTTATCGACAGTTTTATTAAGCTGATCTTCATTGAAATCGCCAAAACAGAGGCGTGCATTGAAATACATGTTCTGATATACAGTCAGTTCTTCAATAAGCATGTCGTCCTGGGGGACAAATCCAATCAGTCCGGTAAGTTTTTCTGATTCTTCATTAAGATCATACCCGTTTATATAAATATTCCCTCCAGTGGGATGAGTTTTNCCGTGCAGAAGATTCAGCATTGTTGTTTTACCCACACCGCTTCCCCCCATTAGTCCGATAAGATTGCCTGATTCAATCCGGAAATTCATTTTTCTGACGCCGTTATCAGAATTTTTAAAGAGGAATTCAATNTCGCGTCCTTCAAAAACAATGGTTTCAGGAAATTTCCTCGAAACAAACTTCTTGAAGATCCTTGAATAATAGATAGGTTCTATCCCCTGTCCCTTTATATTCACACCTCTGTCAAGCAGATAGGGCCTGCAGGCAATAATGTCACGGCCTTTGAAGTAAAGTGTCAGAGTCCCGTCGTAAGTCAGAATAAGTGATCCGGTGCTTTCGATATGCAGAACAAACATATGCCCCTTGAAGCCTTTTATCCTTATATGACGCCAACTGTCATAGTTCTTGTAACTGTTTTCTGCCCAGAATTTGGGATTTTCGTTTTCAATTACAAGGATGCAGTCAGGTGTAACTTCATCGTACGATCGGCCAATCATGAAAGCGCATGCATTTTCGTACTCTTTCTTTGAGATATTGAAGGTTCTCGAAACAATATCAATAATTGTCTTCTCCTGTTCGGATATCAGTCCGTCCTCAAAAGCAAATTCAAGCAGCTGAAGAAATACGATCATTCTTTCCTCGAGGAACAAACCTTTCTTTATCTGGCGGCAAATGTTTGTAATCTGGAAGGTTATGAGTGAATCCTCATCAGACAATTCTGCTTTATCAACACTTTTAAGTTCGTTTGAATAGAATTCCAGATTGTTTTCAAAGAGAGCATAATATTCTTCTTCCAGCTCACGGTTAAGGTATCTCCTGAGGTAACTGCGGAGTATTTTTTTCCCCCTTGACGAAATACCGCCGGGATTAATTGTTGATACAATGGCAAAAATGTGTATCAGAGCCAGGAGAACAGATTCTCTCATAAACCAAATGATGAAAAAAAGACCGCAAATAATTCTGTTTGCGGTCAGTTAAATATTTAAGTCTTCTTATATTATCTGGCCTCGAACTTTTTCAATTGCAGCTGTAATATCAATGATATTCTGATTTGTAAGACTTGTAGTAAGGCCATCATAAACCTTTTTGATTGGTTCAAGCTTGTTAACGAAATCTTTGATCGTCTGCTCTTCGAGATATGGCTTGGTAATATCCATAAATATATCAAACGATTCCTTCTGTTCAATAAGGACCTTAGAAATTCCTGCAACCTGATAGGCTGCCTCAGAAACGTGAGTTGTAAGATACATACCTTCGACCCACGCGCCGCCAACAACCAGAAGAGCAAGGGTTTGCTGCTCATTTTCACTCAGATAGGCATATGTGTTATTGAAAGCCTCAGTCAGTATCTTAACAAGCTCATCCCTGTTATCAAAGTTCAGCTTGATTTTGTCATACAATGATTCATCATAGATTTTGGACATGTTAAGTTCATTCGCCAGAGACCTGATCGCATCGAGAAAGTTAATAACCTCCTGCTGAATATTATAGAGAGTTGCATAACTCAGATCAGCTCCATAGACTCCCATATTGGCGGCTTTGCTGGAACTGGTGAGATATTTCCTTGCATTTTCTACCGGATTTGTAATACCCAGGATATAGCCAACTTCCAGGTCTGAAAGCATTTTAATTACCTCAGCTGAAGTAGGTAACGGATAGACATTCTTTTCGATCTCACTCCCGAGCGACTCAACCTGATCTAGTTCAATCTTGCTCTTTTGGTCCTTTTCTTTCTTTTCAGCCTTGTTTTTGCATGAACTTAAGCCTGAGAAAGATAAGATCAGCATTGGAATAATTATTACTGCTATAGCCTTTTTCATTTTGGTTAGTTTAAATTAAAATCTCATTTAAAAGCGCCTATAAAAATAATAAATATAATTAAAATAGCCCCTCCGTGCCTATCAATTTTACAAATTCATGGACTAATATATCATTTAATCGCCGACCGGAATTATTTTCACCTGCCCCAAAGATTTTCAAACCAGCATTAAACTTAATCCGTTGAACATTTTGCTTATCTTTGAACCCCTGAAACAAAACCGTTTTTGATGAGATGGGATTTTGATGAAGAGGTTTCGCGAGAAGGTACCGGATGTGTAAAATATGATCTCAGGAAGCAGGTTTTCGGCACCGGAGATGTTTTACCGATGTGGGTTGCTGATATGGATTTCAAAACACCTGACTTTATTATCAGTGCTATAGAAAAGCGGCTTAAACATGAGGTCATGGGATATTCCTTTCAACCTCCTGAATATTTCAGTTCCGTATCTGCCTGGCTCCGTTTAAGACACGAATGGAAAATTGAGGACGAATGGGTAACATTCTGCCCAGGTGTAGTCCCGGCACTTAACCTGTGTACCCTTGCTTTTACACGTCCCGGTGATTCTGTTATTATTCAGCCACCAGTGTATACACCGTTTTTTTCAGCAGTTGAAAATCACGGACGGAATCTAATCCTCAATCAGCTGAAGGAGTCGGATGGCAAATGGACAATGGATCTTGATNCACTGGCAGCCTCCATAACACCTTCAACGAGAATGATAATAATCTCAAACCCGCATAACCCGGTTGGCAGATCCTGGAAACAGGATGAACTGACAGGCCTGGCCAACATATGCATTAAGAATGACATTCTGCTCCTGTCAGATGAGATACACTCTGATCTTGTACTTCCCGGTTATACCCACACTCCTGTAGCAAAGCTCTCTGAAAAGATTGCAGAGATTACTGTCACCTGCATTGCTCCTAGCAAAACTTTCAACCTTGCTGGCCTATCAACATCATCGGTGATTATATCCAATCCTGTTTTAAGAAAATATTTCAAATCCAAAGTTGATCATCTACAGATAGGTAACGGGAATATTTTTGGAACTGTTGCTTCTATCGCCGCGTATTCAGAAGGGTNTGAATGGCTTGATAAACTGCTGGAATACCTTAACCGGAACACGGCTTTCGTAGTTGATTACTGCCGTAATTTCATTCCTGAAATAATTCCTGTCAAACCTGAAGCCACCTACATGATCTGGCTCGATTGCCGTAAATTAGGTATGACCGGGAAAAAACTAGGGGAATTCTTCGTAAAGAAAGCCCTGGTAGGGTTGAATGAAGGATCATCGTTCGGCCCAGGAGGAGAAGGTTTTATGAGGATGAACCTTGCAACTACCAATAAAAAGGTAATCCGGGCAATGGAAAGTATAAGGAGGGCTGTTGAAACAATNCGCTGAATATTTTAATATATGGCTTATGAATAATACATTAAAAGTCCGGCTTACTCTCGAAGATGGAACTGTTTATACAGGCAGGTCATTCGGCTCTTCTTCAGCTGCTGCAGGTGAAGTTGTTTTCAATACAGCAATGACAGGATATCCCGAAAGTCTTACTGATCCGTCATACAAGGGACAGTTACTCTGCCTGACCTATCCGCTTGTAGGAAATTACGGTGCACCAGGGAAAAGCGAGGAAAATGATCTTTACAATTTCTACGAATCATCATCTATACATATCTCGGCCCTGATAGTTTCGGATTATTCATTTGACTACAGTCATTGGAATGCAAGCGAAAGCCTTGATGAATGGTTAAAGAGAAATGAAATACCGGGTATTTTCGGAATCGACACACGGGCGCTTACCAAAAGGATCAGGGAAAAGGGAGCAATGCTGGGAAAGGTTGAGCCTGAAGGAAGGGAAACAGATTTTTATGATCCGAATCTGGATAACCTTGTTGCAGAAGTAAGCACCCATGAAATAAAAAGATACGGATCGGGTAAATACAGGATAATGCTTGTCGATTGCGGTGTTAAATATAACATAATCAGAAATTTACTTAAAAGAGATACAACAATAATCAGAGTACCGTGGGATTACGATTACCATAAAGATGAGTACGACGGACTCTTCCTGACAAACGGCCCGGGCGATCCAAAGATGTGCGNNAAAACGATAGAGAACATCCGGAGATCCTTTTCCGGTAGTAAACCTATTTTCGGTATATGCCTGGGGAATCAGCTGATGGCACTGGCTTCAGGTGCCAATACTTATAAACTTAAATATGGTCACAGAAGTCACAATCAGCCTGTGATTCAGATGGGGACAGATAAAGCCTATATTACTTCACAGAATCATGGATTTGCNGTTGACAATGAAACTCTTGGCAGCGAGTGGGAGCCGTTGTTCATAAACATAAATGACAAAACAAACGAAGGGATGAAGCATAAATACAAGCCTTTCTTTTCCACCCAGTTCCATCCCGAAGCTTCAGGCGGACCAACAGATACGGATTACCTGTTTGACGAATTCATAGAAAATATTCAAAAAAACCGCCCCTAAACCCCTTTTAACATTTTCCCAACCAGTTCTGCAGATGATTTGCTGCTGAAGCATTTCATCCTTTCTTCAAAAATTGCAGCAATCTCACGGTTACAAAGGTTTCCTAAACTTCCCTCATGTGAGTATTCATTAATTGATGTCTTTGTGAATTTCCCCTTCCCAAGCATCGCGGATACCCTCTTATATGCATCCCTGAAAGGGACGCCCTGTTTTACAAGCCGGTTTACCTCCTCTGTGCTGTATATTGTGTTATAGATTGGATTNCCTGTAATGTTTTCATTTAACTTTATTTGATCCAGCATTATGATTGTAATGTCAATACATTCTTTTATATCTATGAAAGCATTGAATATCAACTGCTTTAACANCTGAAGCTCGCGGTTATAACCCGATGGAAGTCCCGATATAAGATTTGTGATCTGACCCGGTAAAGTCTGGATCAGGTTGGTCCTGCCCCTCACCAGTTCAAATACATCCGGGTTTCTCTTTTGCGGCATGATACTCGATCCGGTTACAAATTCGTCGGGAAAATCGATAAAACGGAATTCCGATGTCATGAAAAGGCAAACATCAGTCGAAAATCGCGAAAGTGTCTGAGCCACAGAAGCAAGTGCTGAGGCAACTGCAAGTTCAGCCTTCCCCCGGCTTAGGCTTGCATACGCTGAATTATAAAGTAAGTCACCAAACTCAAGAAGGTCTGTTGTAAGCTTCCTGTCAAGGGGAAGGGAAGACCCGTATCCTGCTCCGGTGCCAAGCGGGTTACGGTCAATAATGACTCTTGCTCCTTTAAGCAACTCAACATCGTCAGCGAGACATTCGGCGAACGAACCAAACCACAGACCGAACGAGGATACCATTGCAGGCTGCATATGAGTATACCCAGGGATCAGGAGCTCTTTATGCTGCTCACTGAGTGACTGAAACCTGTAAAAAAGCCGGCGTATATTGCTGGCAAGTTCATCTGTCTCTTTTCTTATGTATAGCCTAAGGTCAAGAAGGATCTGGTCGTTTCTGGATCTTCCCGTATGAATCTTTTTACCTGAGTCGCCAAGTATTGATGTAAGTTCTTTTTCAACCTGTGAATGAATGTCCTCAATTCCTTCCTCAATTACCAGTTCACCTTTGACGGCTCTTTCAAAAAGAGTACCAAGTGCTTTAATCAGTTCTCTCTTTTCCGCAACATTTATAAGGCCTGTTTTATTAAGCATTATTGTATGGGCCATTGAACCGGCAATGTCCCATTCAGCAAGATAAAGGTCAGTAGTCCTGTCCCTGCCGGAAGTGAACTCAATGACAGCAGGATCAGGAACCGCGGTTTTTTCCCAGAGTTTCATTTCTATAAAAGGTTTATTTTTGTCTGAATTAAATGAAAGATACGGTTTCTCCCTTAGTGTTTCCTGCTGCTTGCTTCGACAATTGCTCTGTGAGCCATTAGCCTTATTGCATTGATACGTATAAATCCCTTGCTGTCGGTCTGGTCGAACCCTCCTTCGATATCCATGCTTGAAAGTTCCTTGTTGTAAAGTGAAGATGGAGATTCGCGTCCTTCAATAAGGACATTCCCCTTATAGAGACAAAGATGGACGCTTCCGTCAATAAGCTCCTGACTCTTTTCAATGGCTGCCATAAGAAAATCCATTTCCGGGCTAAACCAGAAACCATAATAAATCAATTCGGAGAATTTTGGAGTAAGCATGTTCCTGAGCCGCATAACTTCCCTGTCCATTGCGATACCTTCAAGGTCCATGTGTGCAATGTGCAGCACAGTTGCCGCGGGAGTTTCATAGACCCCCCTCGATTTAATTCCAACGAATCTGTTCTCCACCATATCCAGAAGCCCTATTCCGTTCATCCCTGCTATCTCATTCAGATATGTGTACATTTCGTATGAATCCTCTTTTACTGTCCCGTCCTCCTTATTAATAAGCTTTACCGGGATTCCGTTCTTAAAATGAATAGCTATCCTGGTCTCTTTGTCGGGGGCATCCTGTGGCAGCACCATTTTTTCGAGAATTGCTTTCTGGGCTGTGTACATAGGATCCTCAAGGATGCCGGCTTCATGACTGATATGCATCAGATTATCATCTTCGCTGTAAGGTTTGTCGATGCTGGCTTTTACCGGTATCTTCTTTTCAGCTGCATATTTAAGAAGATCTGTCCTGCCCTTGAACATTTCAAGGAACTCCCTGTCTTTCCATGGCGAAATAACCTTAATATCGGGTTTAAGGGCGTAATAGCAAAGCTCAAATCTTACCTGGTCGTTTCCTTTTCCAGTAGCACCATGAGCTACAGTGTTTGCTTCTTCATTCACGGCAGCTTCTATCTGTTTTTTCGCAATCAGAGGCCTTGCCAGTGCTGTTCCGAGAAGATATCTGCCTTCATAAACTGCATTGCCCATAATAGCTTTGAGAACATAATTATCTATAAACTCCCTTTTAAGATCTGCAATAATTACCTTCGAGGCACCCAGCAGCAGAGCTTTTTTCCTGCATTCCTCGAAATCATCTGCCTGTCCGACATCTGCAACAAATGCAATTACTTCATAATTCTTTTCTATCAGCCATTTAAGTATAACAGACGTATCCAGACCGCCGCTGTATGCGAGAACAATTTTTTCTTTCATTTTTGTTTTATTATTGATTTGTTAAGTGAATTTCTTCCTTTTTTAGCTTTGTCCGTGTCTTCACCTTTTATAAGCGAATGAAGCCCCGGTAATATAATTTCCAGGCATGAATGCACCTGGGCAAGGGTTATTCCGTTACGTGGTATTATAAGAATTGTATCGTCGCCAGCGATAGTGCCCGCTATTTCGTAACGACCGGCAGTATCAATAAAATATGCGGTGGCATTTGCATTTCCCGGTATGGTTTTAATTACCATAAGACCCTTTGCTTCAACTATTTCACGAATAACTGATACAATATTCATTACAGGTCGGATTTCGGAGGCAACTACTTTTTTGCCTGCAAAAGCATATCTGTAGTTTCCTGATCCGTCGGGGACCCGGCTTATCCCAAGCTGCCTTAAATTGCGGGATAAAGTGGCCTGAGTGCATTTTATCCCTTTCCCTTTCAATTTTTTAAGCAAGGCTTCCTGCGATGAGATCTTTTCTGCCTCAACAATTTTTTCAATAGCAAGAAGTCTTTTTGTTTTTTGCATATATATTCATTTATTTTGCAAATATATACATTTTTTATAACTGGTACTTAAAATTAAAAAAATGTTATATTTTTGGAAACTAAATCAGGCCAATGAAAGATGAGATAAGGAAAGTAATAATCCTTGGTTCGGGAGCTCTTAAGATCGGAGAGGCAGGTGAATTTGACTATTCGGGTTCGCAGGCTCTAAAGGCATTAAGGGAGGAAGGGATAAAAACAGTTCTCATCAATCCAAACATTGCAACAGTACAGACATCAGAGGAGCTTGCAGATAAGATCTATTTTCTTCCCGTCACCCCCTATTTTGTTGAGAAAGTTATTGCAAAGGAATCACCCGACGGCATTCTTCTTTCTTTCGGCGGACAAACGGCACTGAACTGCGGAACAGAATTGTACAGAAATGGCGTTTTCGAAAAATACAATGTAAAGGTATTAGGAACACCTGTTAAGGCAATAATTGAAACCGAGGACCGGGAGCTTTTCGTAAAAAAGCTTGACGAGATCAATATTAAGACTCCAAGGTCTGTAGCGGTTCAGGGAATTGAAGATGCTGTTGAGGCTGCCGGCAGGCTCGGATATCCTGTAATCATCAGGGCTGCTTTTACCCTTGGCGGCCAGGGAAGCGGTTTTGCTTCCGACAATGAAGAACTCCGTACTCTCGCCTCAAAAGCATTTTCGTACACCAACCAGATTCTTATCGAGGAATCGCTCAAAGGCTGGAAGGAGGTTGAATATGAAGTCGTAAGGGATAAATATGATAATTGCATTACCGTATGCAATATGGAAAACTTCGATCCGCTTGGAATTCATACGGGTGAAAGCATCGTGGTTGCTCCTTCGCAGACACTCACAAACAGCGAGTATCATAAGTTAAGAGAACTCTCAATAAGAATAATCAGACACATAGGAATTGTCGGTGAATGCAATGTCCAGTATGCCCTTTCGCCTTCATCTGAGGATTACAGGGTTATAGAGGTCAACGCACGCCTATCGCGTTCAAGTGCCCTGGCATCAAAGGCGACCGGATATCCTCTTGCCTTCATCGCTGCCAAGCTTGGAATAGGATATGGTCTGCATGAGCTTACCAATTCGGTTACAAAGAACACAACAGCATGCTTTGAACCTGCCCTCGATTATATTGTATGCAAGATCCCGAGGTGGGATCTGAATAAATTCAAGGGAGTCTCTCACCTCATCGGAAGCAGTATGAAAAGTGTCGGAGAAGTGATGGCAATCGGAAGATCATTTGAGGAGGTGATCCAGAAAGCTCTCCGTATGATCGGTCAGGGAATGCATGGATTTACGGGCAACCTCAAGCTCGATTTCGGAGATATCGAAAAGGAGCTTGCCGAACCTACCGACATGAGGATATTTGTAATTGCAGAAGCACTTGAAAAAGGTATTACAGTCGACAGGATATATGAACTCACAAAAATTGACAAATGGTTCCTGTATAAGCTTAAAAACATCACCTCCATCAAAAACGAACTCTGCAAGTTCGATACAATCGAATCGTTGCCTGAAGAGCTGCTTTCCCAGTCTAAAATTTACGGATTCAGCGACTTCCAGATAGCACGTCATGTTTTTAAATCACGCTCTTCAAAAATTCACCACGACCTTTTGAAAGTAAGAGAATACAGGAAAAGCATCGGCATTGTGCCGTATGTTAAACAGATCGACACTCTTGCAGCCGAATATCCCGCGGTAACAAATTACCTGTATCTTACCTACAGCGGAACAGAGCATGACATAACTTTTGCTGACGACAAAAAATCAATAATTGTTCTTGGATCAGGAGCTTACAGGATAGGCTCAAGTGTAGAATTCGACTGGTGCTCGGTAAATGCTGTCACTACCATTAAAAAGGAAGGTTTAAGGTCGGTAATGATCAATTACAATCCTGAAACAGTCAGCACCGATTATGATATCTGTGACAGGCTCTATTTTGATGAGCTGACATTTGAAAGGGTACTCGATATTATTGACCTTGAATCACCCGGCGGAGTGATAGTATCGGTAGGAGGTCAGATCCCAAACAATCTTGCCATGAGGCTTTGTGACAGCAATGTTCCGATCCTCGGAACTTCACCCCTCTCTATCGACAGAGCTGAAAACCGGCACAAATTTTCGCATATGTGCGATCTGCTTAAAATCGATCAGCCAAAATGGAAAGAGCTTTCATCGACAGAGGATATTTTTGAATTTGTTGACAGGATAGGTTTCCCCGTTCTTATAAGGCCATCCTATGTGCTTTCGGGCGCGGCAATGAATGTTGTATCGAACAGGAATGAGCTTTCCCATTTCCTGGATCTCGCTACCAGGGTTTCAAAACAATATCCTGTTGTAGTTTCCGAATTTATCGAAAATGCAAAGGAAATCGAAATGGATGCAGTTGCCAGGGAGGGTGAAATAATAGCTTATGCAATAAGTGAACATGTTGAGTTTGCAGGTGTCCATTCAGGTGATGCCACGATGGTTTTCCCTGCCCAGAAGATTTACTTTGAAACAGCCAGAAGGATAAAGCGCATAACCAGGCAGATTTCGAAAGAGCTTAATATAACCGGTCCGTTCAATATTCAGTTCCTTGCCAAGGACAACGATATTAAAGTTATTGAGTGTAATCTGAGGGCAAGCCGCAGCATGCCATTTGTATCGAAAGTTCTGAAAACCAATCTGATTGAGCTTGCCACAAAAGTGATGCTCGGCATTCAGATTGAGAAACCTCACAAATCGGTTTTTGAACTCGATTATGTGGGAGTAAGGCACCTCAGTTCAG